>Ga0307945_1000803_pt1 | contig 22982 bp, 23 predicted proteins | sample OrgLakmetagen228_FD_201818 | JGI IMG/M metagenome (GOLD analysis project Ga0307945, IMG submission 201818) | Saline water microbial communities from Organic Lake, Antarctica - #228 | ecosystem: Environmental > Aquatic > Non-marine Saline and Alkaline > Saline | place: Antarctica: Organic Lake...
GATGACACCTGGGTTGTGGAGGTGGATTTGAAGCGGTTGAGAGGGGGTAGGGGGGCGGGGGGCAAGCGAGGGAAGCCGAGAGCTTATGCGCCTCGTTTTCCTAAGGTGCGCAGACAATATTTAGTCTTCCGTCTGATTTTTAGGAAAGAGTTGTTTTGTTGATTTGTTGGTAGCGCACGCTGGCAGCGTTTGATCTGGATCAAGACATGCAACGTACATGGTAAAGGGGAATAAATGCTTGTCTGTTCTTACCACACAACTTGCAACTAAATGCTGTGTTTGGACAGGAATAGAAGAAAAGGCCCCTGAACAAGGGCCTCCTTACTACCATGTCTCACTACCATGTCTCACTGTATACTAACCCTTAAAAGAGAATAACATCTGGCAGCTGCTGTCAGTTAGTTAATAGTTATTAGCATTACCTCCATTTCACGAATGCAAAAGCGCATCAGCTCGTGTTTCCTGTGTGTGCAGGTCAAAGAGGAGGGCTGGTACTTGATAGCAGGTGATCCGAGCACTCACGAGCTGCTGGCCCTAAAGCGTGTAGGCCTTGAGGACAGGACCACGGTGAAGCTGCAGCTTCCCCGCTACAACGGAGCAGGGCAGTTGCTGCAGGAGACGACCATCTACTTCATGAGCGACAGCTACATCGGGCTGGACCAGCAATACACGGTGGAGCTCGTGCCTGGGCTGGACCGTAGCAATGCAGGGAGCAGAAAGGGTGGCAGCATGGGGGGTGGCGGGGTAGGTAGGGGTGCTGGGGTGGAGGCAGAAGGGGGCTTGCAACAACGAGGTGGGGGTGTGGAGGAGCGGAGGGCGCGACGGGCAGTGGCAGCAGCAGAGAGAGCTGCAGAGCGGAAGGCGCTGTCTGAAATGCAACTGCCAAACAGGACAGGGAATGATGCTGCTCCAGTAGCCATGGGGCCTAGTGAACTACGAGAAGGAGAGTGGGATGATGAGCCAGGCTGTGGGTAGATCGGCGAGGGTGTGTAGCTAGTGGCTTTGTAGGGAAAATGGTGATTCATTTGTGCGATGTTGTAACAATGCATTAAAGGATTGAACCACGTTTGGGTTAATGCTGTACAATCAAATAGGAGTAAAAAGCTCTGAGATGGCTCCGAAACAACCACTTTGGCTAATGTAAGCACAACTGTGGAGTTGCTTCTTAGCGAGTTTACTGTCTAAATAAAGGAACCTCAATCCCGAAAACATGCTTCAGAGTCTCATCTTTCTCCTCCTGTGGGAAGGGAGTTTGCATTAAAGTTCATTTTAAGGAACAAGCCAAATAGAATTAGGATCATATCTTTAGGATCATATCTGATACTCACTCACTTATGTACACACATAAACACTAAACACACACACACACACACACTGCAGCAATCTGAAATATTTTTTATGGTGTAGAATTTTTATTGGAAAAGAATATCATTGCAACAAAAATGAAAGGAAACGGCTGAGTGGTTGGTGTTTAATGAGGATTTGAGCCATTTCCCCATGGAAAATACCACATTAGGGTTTACTTGCACCATGTGTGCTTAATCCAGTCTATCTCAGCACTCAAAGCGACCCACATTAAACTGGGCATACGCTCGGGTAGCTCTCAATGCCAGATTCACTTTGGTGTCGATCAGATGGAGTGGCTGTGAGTGGCTGCCTTCTGAATGCAAAAACGCACATTTTCAGGCATTTCCTCCGTTATCCCCCTATGGCGTTTTTCCTATTTTCTAGAGAATAGGTATTTCAATTTTATTTTTTTCCGGTCCGAGTGGCAATCATAATTGCGAAGCACCATCCTTTTTCTTTAGCGTCTTATATCTCTTGGGGGCCAATCTTCCATCCCTTAAAAGCCTCTTCATTAAAGGTTCTGTACTAAGGCGACGTTCCTGAGCGAAGAGGATTGGTGGTCATCAGAAAGAGAGATCTCTGTCCACTTTTTGCGGCGCTCACCTGGTTCTACGATCTTCACGATATCAATAGTTAGACGATAACAGTTGGATTGACTGTCCCGAAAAGCCAGTAGCCCGAAAAGGCTATTCGGGGCGCGGTTTCAAATTCGACAGATAGGGCACGGATTGAAACGCTCCGAATTTGCTGCCCTGAAACTCCATTATCAACTATCTGGTTTGTAATAAAGTAGAGCGGAATAAGAACGGTAAAAGCAACTGTTGGCTAGAATTCGGTATAAGCTTTATTTCAGAGTGAAATTGTGAACATACATTCGTAATCTACGCAGTAGACTGTCGGAAATTTCAGCTGAAGAAATGCTGAAAGTGAAGGAGCAGAAGGAATTAGGTGATGCAGGAATGTCCGTCAAGAACTACAGGGATGCTTATTCAGCGTGAGTGTTGGCCTCCTGTCGCCTGTGCAACGGTCTCATCATCCCAGATGATTTCCTTGTGCGCAAGATCGATGTGTGTGCGGCGATGTTTCCAGGTACACGCAAGCCCTGCAGACCCTGTCAAGCGTAGTCAGACAAACTAGGCAGCAGGAAGCTGAGGCTACGGCCAGAGACGGAGCACCCATCGATGACGCTCAGAGGAGCCTGCCAAGCGAGGCACGAGGCAGCAGCGAACTTGACTTACTGGAGCGCAACATAATCAGCAATCGGTGCCTGGCTTACTGTAATGCATCAAGGTGCTGAACTGCAAGACACATCTACTGATGAATTAACAATAGGGAGAGACATGCTCTGTCGCCAGGCATGCATGTTCTTAGACTCATCTAACTTGAATAACGCAGGTGGAGCGCCGCTATGGCAGACGCCTCTGAGCTCACCTCACGCTGGCCGCTTTGGTTCAAGGGCCGACTCCGTCTAGCTCGGGCCCTTGAGGGTCAGGGCGGTGTCACTGCTGCCGTTCACTCGTATGCTGCTGCCCTGCACCTCATGGATGCTAGTGATGCACGAGGTGTGCGTGTTGTTGTATGTGCAGGTTTATGTGTTTGTGTGTGGTTTGCGAGTGTGCGTGTGTGTGTGTGTGTAAATGTGTGTATATGCCTGTGCGTGATTATGTGCCTGCTTGTAAAATTAAGTTACTCATTAATGTGGACCTTTTGCCCAAAGACTGCACTGCATGCTCTTGGTCAGGATAAGCACAGGGTAAGATAAATGCTTAGTCGCTCAGTTGCAGAAAGTATGGCTGAAGAGGTTTGGTATTATTCCATTCATTTCAGCATTGGCTCCAATGCATAATGAAAGCAAGAGCTGTGGGCTATGCATAAGTTTTTCGTCATCAGATCTTACTTTCTTACGCACTCGTATTTGTAGTCAAGGAGGAGTGCGTGCGCGCCTTGTGGCGAGTGGTGCAGCGCCTGACCCGACCACAGCTTGCTGAAGAGGTGCTCCGGCTAGTGGGCATGCAAGGAGTGGCATCATGCCAGCAGCAGCAGGAACCTTTTAGGCTGACCTATGCAACTGAAGAGCCTAGCCTTGCACTCTCACCCTTGAATGCTGTACCAGCAAGCCAAAAAGAGGGCCTGTCAGCAACTTTTCTGGATGAGCGGCAAGAGCAGCAACAGCTGCAGGAGGAGAGGGAGAGGGCAGGAGAGGCTGGAGATCCATCCCAAGCTGAGCTGGCGGAAGCAGGATTTCAGCTGGTGCGGGACTTTTCAGCTGCTAGGTCAGGTGAGATGAGCTGGTGACGGGGGCGCTTTGTGCTCTGAACTAGGTGTGATTAAAATTGAGCGCCACATTCATGACATTGCAGGTCTGCGACCATTGTAATCGCTCAAATAAGGGCGCTATCAGCACTCGTAGAAGCACACACACACACACACACACACACACACACACACACACACACACTGTAACTGCTGCGCACACATTCAACAATGTCCCTAAAGACCTGTCAAATTGACCTGCTTTATTCAGAATTTTGTACACGCATACATAAGGAAGGGCAAGTGCCGGATGGACCAAATGGTGTTTTGGAGGGCACCTGCATATCACACAGGAAAAAATCTAAATCGCGTAGTGTGCCTGCTAGTTTGCTCTGAAATACCCCAGCAACACTACTTTGCTTTGACACTAATGATGAGATGTTCAAATCTGTTGTACTTCCAATCATTCCCTAACCAGGCGCGTCCAAGTCATTCCTTCACATGTATGTGGGATGGCTACAAGAGGGGTCAATTGCAGCCGATGAACGCGCAGGTCTGCGTGCCATGCTGTACCTGTATCTCAAGCGACCCCACCAAGCAGCCCATGCAGCCGCTTGTGCAGTCTTGTTAAGGGGCACGGAGCTTGCAGGGATAGCCAGAGAGTCAGCAGCACCATCACGCTGTCCACCCACTTGCCCGGTGTCAGATCAAGCCATGGACCGCCTGGCTCATGCTTTTTCACTGCATGGCCGTAGCATGCTGCTGAGCTCCACCACAATCTCCAAAAGAGGCGTAGGGGGGCCAGGTGGTAACGGTGAGAGAGGAGCAAGCAGCCTTGGACAGCAGCCTCATGCCAGAGTGGTAGACGCTGAGGCGTACCAGGCTGCTCTATGCTCCCTCTTTTGTGCTGCGCAACTGTGCCCACTGAATAACAGCTACAGATTGGCTCTGGCAGGTGAAAACTTATTAATGGCTGTTTTGAATTACAGATATACAACACCACTTCAAGCGACAGGCCCACGTTCCATGCATTGCCTTTTCTACATACATATCATATCCAAGGGGAACCTTGTTTGCACACGTATTGTGTTTGCATGCTTGAGTCAAGGCGTGCCATGCAGCCGTGACAAAATGACACATTAAATGACACACAAATGACTTTCACGTGCATACACTTTTGCAAGAGAGCACACACACGCACGCACACACACATACACACTCACATACACACAAACACGCATACAAACAAGTATACATCTTCAAGTGCATACGCTCACGCACGCATACACACACACTCTTACACACATAACAACCAAAACACACATACCTGTATATATACATACAAATATATATATATATACAAACACATTCACGTCTCCCATGCAGCTGAGGACGTGCTGCTACAGGGCTCAGACGTGCTTAGAGCCCAGGGCTCAGCAGCAAAAGAGCGGTTGAGACTGCTTTCTGAGGGGAAACCTGTTGCAGCACTTGTAGCAACCACAGCGGCATCTAGCAGCGAAGCCCCAGGAGGAGGGGGGCAAGAGAGATTGCTGGAAGGAAATGGCCAGGCTGGTGCAAAGCATAGCAAAAGCAGCAGCAGCAGCAGCAGCAGTAGCTGTCGCTCATACACAGTCACATTTGACGCCAAAGTACATCTGCCCTGCCGTACTCTACCTGCTCTCGCTCGTCCTCTCTTGGTGCAACAGGTCAGACGGCTGGTTCAGCCAGCGCTGCATGCTGTATACAGCCAGCAGCAACAGACCCAGGTGCAGCAACACACAGGCCTGGCACTGGACGCAGACTCGATACAGGTCCACTCACGCCCTTTTGTGGCCATTGCCAGTATCACTCCAGCATTGCCAGTATCACTCCGTTGCGCTGCAGATCACGTGTGTGTTACATTCACTGTGCAAGCTCTTGCTCCTTCACCTTTCCCTATCCCAGTTAGCCACGTCTCCTCCTCTTTCTCCTCCTCCTCCCCTTGCTCCTCTGCCACACCCACGTGTTTGGACTGCTGCAAGCAAGGGGAGATGGTCATGGAGTCAGGATTAGGAAACTGTGTAGATCTGGTCACTCTGGTGGGGGGTGCACCACGCGTCACCTGGAAGCTGCAGCCTGGATCTCCTCAGCCTGGATCTCCTCCCATGCAGCCTGTACCGCACCAGCCTCCATCAATGCAGCTTGCCTCGCATCAGCAAAGGCAGCTTGCCCTAGATCTGCCTTATGCTGGCTACAAGCTAGTGGACGCTTTTGGTCAAGCATGTGAGAGACCCCAAAAGCATCCATTTGCACTCAGCCGCGTTTACTATGCACCCAATGAGCTGCCAGCAGGAGAGAAACAGGTAAACGTGAAGCTGGCCAGCTGAAACCTCGAGTGCCTGCAACAGATCGAATCATGTACCAGTTAGCTTGAGCTGTCAGGGTTCAACGGTTTACACTGCGATACCTTCTCTCTGTTTGCTTTGAAAACCTGAGGAAACGCTGTTCATATAATATTGTAATTGCAGTACTTGATGCCTCTTGAACGTTATCTGGGATTCAGTTGCTTGCTAACAAAAATCAGAACCCTGCCTAAGGACAGGAAACTCAGGAAAATACTTTTGGGTTTCTGGTAGGCTGTGTGCCAGCGTCCAATCCCTTTCCTGCACGTCATATGCTGTACAGAGGTTACATATTAAGCCATTAGTCAAAGTGTGCAACTGCTAGGCTACGTCATGTGCTGTGCAGGTGTGGTATGAGCCTACAAATGGAGGCTGCCGCTGGCGCCAGACAGCATCAGAAATTGTTGTCATTGCCACCAAGGTAAGTCTGTTGCATGGATTTCAAGGCTAAATCCCAGGTTAAATTGCATGCAAGCGGTGACACTTGCACGCAGGCTGCGAGGTCTTTGTTAGAAAATTTGTTGTGTGTCTTGACTTAGGACTCTTGAACTCAAAAGAACAGCTCAATTCTTTGTAGGTGATTTTTAGCTGTTGGGGCAACCCAAAAGTAGCTGATATCTTGCTTGACTAAATGCAGTTAACTACTTATCCTGCCTGACTAATTGAGACCTGGAGTAATCCCAACACGAACTTTGTAAGTTTCACAAATTTCACAAATTTCACAAATTTCACAAGGTGCAATTTCAATGCAATTATGCTGCAGGTTGCCCCAAGCATGCACGCCCGTGATCTGGAAGTCAACATACAGGCCCATGCCTTGGTAAAATAGGGATAGGGGCGTTAAATGACGAGTCTTGCGCGTGTTATACATGTGTTTGGAGTTGTGTACTGTATGCTTGCCTTATAATCCTAAAAGTTTGTAGCCAAGCCGGACTCTTAGGAATTGCAAGTTTCAATTTGCCTGGTAACGAGCACTATGCCTGACAGCAATGTCTCCTTATTTTTTGCTTGAAGTACGCTTCTTGCATATAAACAGATTATATATTTTTTTTGGCTCAACCATACAAATGATTTCAATTGAGCAACAAGTTGCACATTATGCCGATTCGTCCATATTACTGATAAATTTGGCAGGAAGTGAGGGTCCGCCGTACTGGAGAGGTACTGCTCAGTGGCCCGCTTGCGCGTGGTGGGTTCAATTGGTTCCAAGTTCAACAACTTGAATTTCAGCATGATCTTAAAAACCAAGAAATACCAGAGTTTCAAAGTGCGTAGTTTGCATTTTATTTGGATTACAAGCTTTAAAACCATGTGCACAAGGAACAAGAAGCGGAGCGCTTGATTGCATCATAATAAATGAATGCATAACGGGCTCAATTGGAATTTAACTGGTAGAAAATAAAGGTAGGGAACGGTAGTGATATTCCTGGGTGTATTTGATGTTTAGTATTTGATATTTGATGATTAATATGATTAGAATTTGATTAGTATGATTAGTATTTGATGATTAGTGATATTCCTGGGTGTATTTGAGGAGGCATGCCGATATTTCGAATAAAGAGTAGGGAACGATAGTGATATTCCTGGGTGTGTTTGACAGCCAGACATGTGTAGGGCAAAGCCTTCCTTATTGCATTGCATTATTGCATTCCTTATACGCTGCGTGTTATGAGGTTATTCTGCTGCTTGTTGCCCCCTGACCTGAGTTATTGTGCCCGTATTTATGCAGGAGTTGTGCCATCAGAAAGCACCTGGGAATGTGGGGGGGGGCGTGGCGAGGTGAGTTGCATTAGTGACGATGTTCCTAGCTCCATATCAATGCCATTGATACCATACATGATGTATGGTTCTGACAGACAACATGTGCGCAACAGGTTTGCTAAATTAAATTGTGAGTATTCTTTATGCTCAGCACCAACTGTTGCAGTTTTGATGTCTCTTCCAATCTCATGTTTCCATATAATATATAATCTATGCTAAGGAAGATAAGGAAAATATGCAGGCAGAGGAATTAATACCCACATGACAAAAGGAAGGCTCAGCATCAACTGTTGCAGTTTTGATGTCTCTTCCAATCTCATGTTTCCATATAATATATAATCTATGCTAAGGAAGATAAGGAAAATATGCAGGCAGAGGAATTAATACCCACATGACAAAAGGAAGGGGAAGGATCTTTGACATTGGGTACTATGAGTTCCTTCATCACAGCAGAAGAAACAGGCAAAACATTTTGGGCCAAAAAGGTTTCACAAGGAGGAAGGAAGTAACAAAAGTTACTGGGGTGGAAATCCAGGCTCTCAAACGAGCAGAAAAGCATCAAGCACACATCCATGCACTGCACTGGCTAGTAAATACTCTAAACAGCAAGTACTAAGCCGGAATGTACTGCCTCTCCAAACGGACCAAATGCAGGAAGGATGCGTTATTGAGCTTGCCAAAATGAACCTGGAGCTTTACACGCAGTGAGTATTAGATTGGTTTTTTTGTTGGGAGCTTAGGTTGAGCACATGCCAGGCTGGAGGCCTTCGTAATCCAAGCTAAACTAAACTGACACACAGTGAGTATCTCAAATTCACTTTGTTGCTGCTTTTTTTCTACTGGCGCTATCACAGCGCCAAATGCACGCATGTTAAAAGAGAGACAGTCTTAGCCTTTTCATGTGCTCAGAGTTGGAGCTGTGAACATGGAAGAACACAACTAGTAATATTTGTGTGCACACACGCTGCTGTACGACGCTCTAAGGCCATGGGTGCACTCTGGGACGATGTGGCCACGCCTATTTACTCACCACGATGAAGTGGCGTGGGATGACACTCACAAGGACTACTCAGATTTACCAATTCAGGTAAGAGGGCTTCCTTAGTATCGCAGCTGCAATCATATCCAACCGGCCCCTCTTGCTGCCATTTTTTCGTTCAATTGTCCTTCGTTTTCCAGCGTGGTAGGAAGTTTGCTATCTCATGTAATACCCTCAAAATCAAACAATCATGTACTCTGCTACCTGGCTGCATTGTTCCACGGTCTTTTACGATGCACATCCATCACCATATGGTGAAATCTCAACCGCACCGCAACCGAGGTCTGAAATGATCTCACGACGTTATAAACGCCCCATTATGGCAGTAATTGTTGCCCATTGATGCAACGTGCAGGTCAAGGCGGCGCATGCCCTCCAAGAGGCCAATAAAGAGCAGATCAATACCTTGGAGACTTGCGAGCAGCGCAGTCAGAGAGCGTCAGAGGAGCAAGAGGATGCAAGGCGCAGGACAAGGCAAGAGCATCTGAAGGCTTTTTGTGCAGCATAACTGGGCCTGGATGTTTTTTTATAACGCCCGTCGTGCATCAAGCTAAGATTCAGACAATGCTTGGAACGACCCTTCTTGGATCCTCACAAGTTTGACTCTCTGCCCAGATTGCTGAAATAAGATTTGCTTGCGCCTGCCTAATAGACCCGTCTGCTGTCACGCCCAATTGTTGGCAGTGACAATTCGTGTGATTGGGTTAGTTGGTTTGTGCTTAGTCTCGTTCAATTAGCTGAGGAAGCCAGTTTATTGAAGATAGCATTTTCTGGTTTTGATATTGCGGTATTCGATTAGCTCAGTAAACTACTCAATGCATGCTCAGCCAGATGGTTAACTTCCTAGCCCTGGGGAGGAGAAGCGCAACAGCCGACGAGAGTGTGTATGGTATAGTATATGTCAGTGTGTTAAGCAAGTTGGATTCGAGAAACAGCAGAGAAAGAAAGAGAGAATAAGGAGAATTGCCAGTCTGAAGTGCAGTTCCCAGCCTTTGCTCGAGCGAGACTCAACCCTGGCTATAATTCATTCTTCAATAAACTGGCCAGATTATTGAACGAGACTAGGCGAAATAACCTCAACTGAAAAACCAACTAACCAAATCACACAAATCGTCACTTAAATCTCTCAGATTAGGGGGGTATTGGTTGCTGTGCTGATTCTTATACTTTGTAGTGACGGTGATTTGCTACGACACTGCTCCTTTGCTATCTGGTTTCTAAAATTAGCTATTGGCTATTGACCTTCAGGATGCCTTCTGTGGTGTACTGGCACTGCTTCCTTCAAGACCCTCTGTGTTCAAACCATACTTTTTTTCTGCTGGTTATGTTATTCTCCGGCTCCCTTATTGGCTTCCAACTTCTTGCCTTTTTTACCCAAAACTTTCCTTTTATCGTCCCATCTCTCTCCCCCTCTCATTTGTCTCTCTTAGACGTTTCCCCTTTTGTTGAGCTAGGTGTGGTTGCAGGGCTTTTTTCAAGCTTCCGCGAAACATAGCTTCTTAACTATGTTTCAGTATGCATCTACTTTGGCGTCTATACTTTAATGTGTTTTTATCTACTTCTTCTCGTATCTTTAAGGCATTTTCCAGTTGCGTCACAGCCCTTTTTTTCTTGGTTTGTTTTGAGGGTTACCTCGTTCTCATAGGTTGAGCAGGTTGATTGCCTTTGTAATCCAAACTAAACCAAGCTTCCGCTTAGATGCCCCCTGAGGCATACATAGCGATGTTTTACCTCACCGTTTACTCATAGCGACGTTAACCTTACCTTACCTTCTTAAATCCTCTCGCACTTAAGTCAATTGAGTGCTTTTCCTTGGCTACTAAGGGCACAACAACCAGTTCATAGCTTCCCGGAAGATGGAAAAATAGAAGCTGAGAAGAGCATCTGCAGACAACAGGAAAATGATACCACGCCATTACAGGATGCCTTCTCTTACTTTCAACCAACGGATTACAAAATACACTTTCAGCTAATTGTTGTACATGCCCATATCAACACTGTGCATGGCTTTCCGTGCTTTCTGGTGGATTTTTGCGTTTAACGTGCCGCGCTTGTGCTCTGTTGTGTCTGAGGGCCGCCACACCGTCCCCGCCGCCTTACGCAATGAAGCATCCTGTAAAGCAGGCAGAGAAATTTGTTTGCAAACATCATGTACATGATGTACAGATGCAGAATGAAAGCGATGGACTGTTCTTGTTGCAAAGAAGGCGTGGAGAAGACAGGAATAACGCTATCTCTTCATATTTTCATAGCGGGATGAGTACTGGTGCATGTATGTATGTTTACATAACTAAGATAGCATGCATATTACAGCATTTCTAAATATGTCCATCCTCAAGACGATAAATTGGTGAGTAGTCTTTACTGCCTGCATAGCATTTTCAAGATGATGTTGGCTGAACATCCCTTTGGACTCATTCCATTGCTGAGAGAGCGCGAGATCATTCTATCACAGAAATGTACCTTTTGTAGCTCTGCCGCATGGATATGTGCAGATTCATCTGCAGCAGAATGGCGAGACGGACTCAAAGCATGCTGCGCCCGTGCCTGTTGTGCAAAACAATATCAGGTCAGAAGTATTCTCGTGGTGCAGCAGAAAGACATCACGTGTAGCAGAGAGAAACAACATGAAGAAGAAGAGATTGGGATGCATATTATGTTTTTGAAAATTCAGGCGTCGACAATAATATGTTGCTGTGTGACTTCAGCAGAGGCAGTGCAGGCCTGGAGGGCGCATGCTGTGACGTGCAGCACACTGCTGACAACTTTTTAATAAATTGATATTACTCACATGCCTCTTACAATAAATGGTACCGTCCTACCTGCACTGCTCGCATGCGTGACCAGGGTTGCATGATCCTTGTGGTGGATGGGGGAGCGCTGCGAGCAGTCGCTGCGCATGCTGCAAGTATGGATAAGCCTGGCTGCCTTATTCCAGCCACGGCAGCTTCTGTCATCTGCACAAGCAACGCATAATCTTGTAAACCAGCTATGCCAATGCAAGCAGCCTACACACGGAAGAGCAGCAAAGGCAGGCTCATGCCACACACCCCAGCTGTACCATTTCAGCTTGACACACAGGCTGCCAATTACAAGCAGCCTACAGACCTGAGAGTAGCCAGGCGGGTTAGCTGCAGATGCCCCCCCTGCAATGGGCACCCCTTTGCTGCGCACTCCAGCAGCAGCACCCACGCTGGCCCCACCCTTAGACCACAGCACGGCATCTGTAGAGGTGGGGGGAAGAGCCCTTCCTTTGGGGCCGTAGCTTTTGCTGCCGCTGCTACTCCCTGTACCGGTACCAGCCTGTGCACCCTTTGCTTGCACGGTGGCTGTGGGCTTGCCTTTCATCAGACGCCCAGCATCACCCAAGGATTCCACCCAGCCTGAGAGCTCGTCAGCCAGTGCCTGAGGATATCAATGTTTGGATAGTGCTGAGACAGATGCAAAAGTGAACGGGTTGTGTAAGAGCAAGCTGTCCAGACCACGTCATGACACATGACACACCACATGCTGAGATACCGAGCACATGTAACCAGTTTTGGCGACTGGGTCGCGAGTCAATGGCATGCAGGGTGCTTAAAATGTTGCTAAATCATCTGGCTCATCTACCATGATGCTCAATAAATTATCCCCTCATGATTCTCTACCGACATGAGTTCCTTCCGTCCGCGCGTCATCATCGCGCATGGCCTTCATGTCACGATGGATCACAGCCACTTGTCGTCTCGTAACTTTCCTTAGAGCTTCATACCTGCGTATTCAACACAAAAACATTAAGAACAAGCCCACACAAAGCAAATGTACACATGTATACTCAAATAGGTACACACAAGCACATACACACCTTGCCACAGCATCTGCTGCACGCTGTGAGCTCTCTGAGGCAGCAATCCTTGCGTATGACATGGCGTTGTTTAGCTCTGCTTCAGGGTCGGCTGAATTCAATGGGGAGCACTTGTGGGAGTCAAAAACGACTGCAGAGTTGTGCACAAGATTTCACATAAACGCAAAGGCACACACAAATTGTGCACACACTCACGCTTACACGCACACAAGCGCACCCACACCCACATGCACACTTTCACGCACACCCACATGCACATGCACACACATACAGGCACAAACACATAGGCGTACACGCACACACCTGTGCAAGCAGTTGCCCTGTTGCACCCTCTCTGCTGTTTTCTTCTACTGTGCTTAGTGATAAGGGAGTCTCCTCCACAGTGCAGAGGCTGGCGTAGAGCAGGTTGTCCTGATCCTACCTGTAGGATTGGTAGGATTGGTAGGATTGGTAGGATTGTAGGTTTGGTAGGATTGGTAGGATTATAATATAAGACAGGTTGTCCAGATTCTACATGTAGGATTGAAAACAGGAGACAACATAAGGGTAAGTGCGGATCTGATATCATAAAAAAGTCCTAAAAAAGAGGGATACAGTGATGCATGCATTTTACATTGTTGCTTGACAGGTATCACTAATGTAGATTGACACGATTTATGGAAATGTGAGCCTGAGCAAGATAGAGGACGGTTGAGATACATGCTTGTGAAAATCTCAGTGACCTGGTACCTAACTAGAAGGCTAAGAGCTGCTGTAGGCGAGCATCTTTCAAAACAGAAGGTTCAACTTGATTGCTGTTTGAGCCTCATATTCTACGTCTACTTTGAATGAAGCACACACCAGAAAAGCTCGACTCCCTTTACCATGTTATGCCGATCGCCCGGGAAGATCAAGGGTGAGTGCGAGCATCTCTCCCCCTCAGTGCCCTCAGGCTGCTGAGGGTGCATCAGGTGCTGCATAACGGGGCTGAGCTGCTTTGTTTGAAACCCTCTTCGCGAAGTCAGTGCAGGAGGAGGCGGAATGTGCTGGTCTATCAATGTGTCGTCCATGCCGTCTTGAAAGTAGGTGCTGTATTGCTCACCCTGATCGCGCATACTCTGGCCCCCCCACGCTTTGCTCATCCGCTGGTGCTGCTGCTTGTGCTGCTGGTGTCGGTGCTTTGCTTGCTCGTGCTGTTGCTCCTGGGCTGCCATCCCACACAGAATTGTGTCCCCCCCCTGGACTGGCAAACCAGCAGTCTGGCCCGCCTCCTGGCAGTCTGCTCCACCCTCACCCATGTGCTGGTGCCTGCGTGCCTTCTGGTAGCCATTGTGATATTGGCCTTGAAGTGGCCTCATGTCAAGGCGACGGCGCCTCCTGCTCAAGTATCGAAAAGAAAAAGGTGACTCGGTTTTCCTCCCTTGAAGGTGCCGCTGCTTTTTGCTCCTTGTGCACACTCCTTACACAATGTCCTTGAGGTGCCTTGTTTATGAACGCCGGATTAAGTTTCCGTTGTGGCAAGCACTGACACACGCGAGGGCAAGCTTGGCCCCCTTTAATGTGCGTGCGTAAGCCACACACCTGCGTCTAATGTGGCAAGTGATGGCCCAAACAGGCAGTTTGCATGCCACAGGGTACAGCTTACCTTTGTTTTGATGTGGGATCCGACAATGTGTGTGCTGAAGGGTTATCTGAGGAGAGTGAGCGAGGTAGTGGAGCAGTTGCAGCACCCCAACGCCCCCCTTCCCGGCCTTCTCCACATCCCTGCAATGCAGCTGTGCTCATGCCACCATCAAGCGGCAAGCTACCTTTGTATGTTTTCAACTCCTCTTTTCCACCAATGAGAGGAACCCGGCTGCTGTGTGCCCCTGCTCCATTGATACTTCTGTTAGCACTTGCATCGAGCAGAAAATCATGCATGCCAACCCCTCGCGGGCTGTTGCCTGTCTCCTCGCCCTTTCCATTCTCTGCTGACCGGACGTAATAGTGCTGCTGCTGATTCTGCTGCTCCTTACCCTCCTTCGTCATGGCTCTAGGACTTGGAGATGTGTATGCCTGTGGTGGGCTAGGCTGTGTGTGTAGGTGTGAGGCCTTCACACTAGGCTGTGGGTGCAGGTGTGAGGCCTTCACACTAGCGGTCAGCCATTGCAAGGTGGGGGTACCCATGGCGCCTGAAGCGATGTCTGCAACTGAGCCTTGCATGGAGGACACTGCAAGCAGTTGGGGTGGACAAGGGTGTGCTGGTTGGTGCAAGTATGGAGTTGGATATGAACCATTGATTATACATTAAAACCTTTATGAACAGCCTTTACAGAAGCGTCTCAAGTTAATTAAGCCCTCAATCTCTCTCAAGGGATAAGGCAAGGGGGAGGATAAAAGCCAGTAAGTGGCAACTCAAGGACCACTTGTTGTGCAGTACTCAGGCAATTCATACAAATTACATCTGATCTGAGCTCTTGCAATTGCGCTTGACAGCAAAGTCAGTCAACGTTGGCAAGCATCAGTCCTTTAGACAAGTGTTACATTTGTATGGTTTAAATTACAAGGTACAATTCGTACTGTTGCAAGACCAGGATGTCTTAAAACAAAAAGCGCCTTATCCAACCAACGTCAATTAGCAGGCAATTCTAGCATAAGAGGGAAAAGCGCTCATCCTCAGACACCTGCTTACCTTCTAATGTAACAAATAACAAACCGACATCTTTATTCCATTCCATCTCAATCGACCTACTGTTTTGAGTTGAGAAAGGGCTTGCTTTGTGGTTGATCTGGAGAATTCCCTGTGTGGATCCAACACCTGGGTAGCTTTCACACTCGCTCGGACTTTTGAACGACCCTGCTTGGGCATACTCAATTTCTTGTTGTAGCGCAAGCTGCTGCTCCAGGTGCCGCTGCAGTGCAAAGAAATGCAAAAGCAACAGGCATGGAGGACGCGACGTCATTGCAGACCACAAGCATGGACCCAATCCACTGTGCTGCTATGCAGAGAAATGAATAATCAGAAACGTAGATGTCCTAAGATGTCCTGGTCAGGCAGAGTGATTCTGTCCTAAGATGTCCTATTCAGGCAGAGTAATTCCGCAAATGGAGATACTTTTTGAAAACCTCAGACCTTATTATAGACGCTCCACACGCACATGTTTGTGCTGTTTGACATCCAGCACAAATAGCCCTCTAAAAGCGTAACACACTTTACCTGGCACAGCGTGACTGCGGCAGGCTGGAGGGGAGAGGGGAGAGCAGACAGCATGGGCAGAGGGGCAGAGCCGGACCTGGTCGAGGCGGTGGATCTCCTGACATTTTGGGGGGTAAGAGGGGCTGGGGTAGGGAGGAATTTTGAAGCTAGGGCCTCGGGTGACGGAGCCATGTCACTGGGGAGGAGACCGGAAGACCAACGCAGCAACTGGGCTGTCACTAAATCGCACTGCACATTAAAGAGTGGAATATTGGCAGCTGCAATTGCTGTTGCTGAGCAACAATAGAAGCCCTTACACATGACCCCTTACACATGAAGAAATTAGCCATGAGTAGACAATGGACAAGAAGCTTGAAAGCGAGATGGATGCTTGTTTACTTCAGGGTATAAATACTGCTGTCAGTTTTTTTTAGCTAAGCCGAGGCGCCTGTCTAGCTTATTTCCTGGCTCCACACATATCACGCACATCTTAATTTATCCAAGTGCAGTCTAATCCACCTGCACATTGACAACATGTAGATAATGCATCATGTGTGTGGCCTGTGCTATGGCAAGATGTGGCCTTGCTAGCAATCAAGCTCCAATTGTTCACTTAAAAGCTATTCATCACACTCACAGCAGCTCACCAGGTCTGATTGCAGTTTATTGCACTGATTGGGAAAGGCCTCTTGCAGCAGTCTCACTGCAGCTGCCACCACAACTTCCTGCGACACAGCATGGTGCATTGCCGTAAGGTCAAACTCTGCTCGACATATGCACCTCTAAACAATTCAGATCATTATAAGACCTCAATCGATGATGCACTGGATTCCTCTTTTTGGCCATCTGATTGGTTCAACAGTTGACGTCAGCTCTGATGTGTACAAACTAGCTCCCCACCATAGCACACATATGCAGCACATGCACACACACACCAACCCAACGCATTTGCACATATGACATATGCACATGTTTTCACATCCCTTCACTCACAGCTGCAGCAGCGGTGCCACACACAAACACTCACCAGCCACAACCGTATGTACAGTTCTTTGCGGCACACCAACACTGTGTGCATGTAGCAGTTGCTGAAGGTACGAAGAACATTATTCTGAAGCTCAGGCGAGGCTGGGTTTTCCGGCTGATACACGTGCGCAACAACCCACCTGGGGTTACAAAAGCATGATCAGATTTTGACGTGACAGGGTATATGTAAAGGAAGATGGTAGGGACCCACAGGTAGAGGTAAAAGCAAAGGAAAATATCAGTGCGGTTGGTTTTGTAGCAAAGTCAGCTGGCCTTTCAGAGCGCCAATTTCAACAGTAAAGATAGAGGGAGCACACCCACCATGCCACTGCCACGACCACTTGAACATTTAGAGGTCCCAGTGCCCATTTCTTCCAGGCCACCTGCAAGAGTAAGTTAAATGATCAAATGAAAGTTTGTACTTTGCAGTTATAATCATTCTCCGTTTGGGACGGCGTCTTCTTTTTCAAGCAGGCATAACGCATTTTGTTTGGCATTAGGAACTCCAGTCATTCCAACCAGCAGAGGTAACTTGCAGTGTAGGTAGGCTCACAGATAGATCTGCAAGCCTTTAAAACCTGAAACATGCAATCACATTGGTCTTAGGTTCAAGGCAAATGAGAATTACCTGTTTATTTACAAGGCTGAAGATTGTTATAAAAGTTTCCTGGGGCCTTTACTTTGGCACGCGCACACACATACACACACCAACATCATGCATGCACACACACCTTTGCTGCAGGGAGACTAAAATGCTTGCTTGCTAAATTAACCTCTGCCTGCAAAGCCTCCCAGTCATGGGCTCCCTTGAAGCAGGGGAATGCACTTGAACCTGATGGAAAGTATGTTTTGGTCTGGTTTGTTGGGTAGCTTTCCTGTGCAGCAGTTGGCTAGGTCCACCATCTAGGCTAGGTGAGATGTGCCTGGCGTATAGGTAAATACGCATATGCGCATGATCACCCGCGTATTTAGGCACACATACGTACACACTCAAACGCGCACACACACTCAAACGCACACACTTACATGCTTACACACGCACTTGCACACACATATACACACCCACACCGACACCCACACCCACATCCACAAGCACGCACACACACACATATACACACAGAAATACACACATACACACACGTACACAAACGTGAAAACACACACACACACACACGCCCACCCACCCACCCACACCCACACCCACACCCACACCCACACCCACACAGACACACACACAAACACACGGACACACACACACAAACGCGTACACATGCACACACACGTACAAAACGCGTACACATGCACACATGCGCCCACGCGCCCACGCATGCATGCATCTAATGTTCTAAGATAGGATAACGAGCACAAACGCATGATTCCGTGCACTTGCCATCTTGCCCAGCTGTGGGCAGCACTTGCTCTTCCATGGCAGGTGCTATGCTGTGATTGCGGCTGTCTTTTGTTGAAACATGCTGGACTTGGAAACCAGCTTCTTTCACGCGTTGAGCCAGTGCATCTAGAGAACTGAACAGGGGGTGCATCGCTTTCTCATTTCTATAGTACTGCAGGGTGTCCCAAGAGTCATCCCCCATTATTCCGGTGAACAACAATGATGCACCGATATATGTGACTACTAAAGTTTCCAATAAAATATGCAGCGAAACAATAAAACCATACTATGTCAACCTCGAAGGTTTTGCTGTCACCTATAGGTATTTTAGGTATAGGCCTTTGTAGCAGATGCCATCCCAGGGCTAAAATTACTTTGGAAAAGAGGTAACGGCTCTCACATGTAGACAAAGCCTAGCAGGCACACGTTTTGGCTGATGGCTTACTCTGTAAGCTCACATGTAGATACAGGTGGACTAGTCAACAGTCCCGTCAATGTTCACCTACTTCTCTTTTTGTGGAGTGGAGTGATACCTAGGTATCTGAACTCCTCTTGCAGCCTAGACCGCATCGCCGAATGCAAACTTCAACTATAATTATCCCAATTTTACATTTTTTACAAACGCAGCCTCTTACATACGCAGCAGTCGCAAGTTTGGACTGATGGCTTTACCTGTAAACCCTATAAACTCTGTATGCAAACTTTAAAAAAGAAAAGTCTCACAGGCAGTGAAAACCACTCCATTGATTAAGGAAAAGAAAGCCATTCTGGCACCGAGTACTGTAGAGAAGCTCCTTTGCCAGCGGAGAAAAAGGCCCTGTCAGAGAGGTAGGACAAACAGAGTACCAGGAGGGGGACGAAAAAGACCCTAGATCTATGTAACACCCTTCAAGTCTAGACCAAGTTGGCTGGATGGCAAATGGCAAGTCAGGGCCCTTCGGAAATCAGTGAACTAGATGACAGCTTCCGCCGCTGATGTCGCTTCATATTCTTTTTCTGTGCCTTGCTCAGTGATCTCCCCTCCAGTCCAACCCCTTCACCTCCATCCCCTGCTCCTGCCGAATCATCCTTACGCTGCTTATTGTGCTTGCCTCCTTCTGGCGCTGATTCTCCCTTGCCCTGCTCCCCTCCCAAAGACCTGCCAGGCTTGTGCAGCGACAGCTTTGCGTAAGAAGCCAGACGGCTCGCCTTGTCCTCCTCTTTTGGGGGTGCACTGCCATTACTACCACCATTTGCAGGAGTAGTCGTGCCATTAGAGTAGTCGCTGTACGGCCGCTTCTGCCCCTTTTGCTTGGTACTATTTGCGTGACCTCCTATGGTTAGAGATTGGATTGTATAAGCACAAGGGTTGAGGCAGGAATGGATAAGCCCAAAGAGCTCTGTGTAATCAAACGTGAGCAAGAATAAAGCAGTCAATACAACCAGAGATGATGCAACTTATAAGCCGTCTCCTAGGTACCTGAGTGTGAGGCGCAGGCTCCATCCTTGCTGCGCTGTCGAAAACTAGCCCCCCTCTGGTCTTCCCCTGGGGCGTGCAACGCCTGTAGTGCTTTATAGTTGGGGCGCTGCTTAGTCTGGTCGTCACGGTAGGGGGCAAGCTTCTTCAGACCCATGATCTGCACGTTAAGATGAAAGGGGCCGGTAACCAGCGTGGTGAGCTATGATGACAAAAAGAGACATAGGGGCTGTTTGGTCGGGCAGGCAAGCAATCCAAGACTCCAGACTTGAGCTCTCCAACGCAACTCTTTCAAGTGTATTCCCATGCAACATACACATCCATGCAACATACACATACATACATGCAACAAACACACCTGTCCTGGTTGCTTTCTTTCCTGAACTAATTCTCTCCCATCTTCCCTGCATGTCCCAAACCCCGCCCACCCCTCCCAACCATGAAATATGGTTACCTGATTCAGCTCCTTATCGTCTCGTGACAGCAAGTCCTCCACTGATAACCCAAACGTACTTGCAGGTACCTGCTTGTACCTAAACCGTGTCTTGTGCCCTCCTGCCTCGCCTGAGCAAGGAAGGTCGAACAAGGCTATCACAAAATTTGACTGACAAGGAACACACCGGCCAAACAAATGAAAAGACAGAGGTTTGTGCATAACACAGGCTGTGCTCATCATAGCCGCTGGCTCGTTAGGTAGGTAGGCAAATCATTTTACACCATATGTTTGTGGCGAGGATACCAAGGACGTGCGACCAAACACAATGCTTAGTACAGTGCATGTATGCATACTTGCAATTGAGGGCTACCCTACAAACTTGCCTTCGTAGTCCAGCTGGAAGTACTGCTCCAAGAGCTCTGCCATATCTGCTCTTCCTGTGGCACGCTCCTCTTTGGAAAAACCGTCATGGGCCTTGCCTTTGTCTTTGAGTCCAGCACCCTGCAATGTAATCGTAAGGAAACCATTGCAAACATGCAGACGTGCTTCACTCCTTCTTTTGTACAAGCTACTTTCACACACTTCACCACATTTAAATTTGGCCAGTCTCCAAACACTTTCAAAGAAGGGCTAGGCTGGCTAGAGAATATGCAATCACTTGTACACAGTGATAAAGATGCATAACGGCAGGTGCACAGGTACCCTTTCTTTGTCTATGCAGCTTGCAGGAAAGAGCTTGCAGAGCAACCCTTTGGTTGACAAAAATGCAACCAGAGAGGCTATGGAGCTGTTGCATGGGGGATAGCGTTGGGTTGCTTTGCTCTCTTTCTTTGCAGCCTTGTCTCCTCCGCCCCAGCGGGTCAAACTAGCAGGAGTTTCCTTGCAGGAGCGACATATGGCTAAGTCAGCAGCACGTTCCAGTGATTTACTCACCTCTTGAGATGCATCAGCACCAATTGGGGCCTCTTCCTCCTCCGCAAACAAGTCGCCCCCTTCATCCTCCATCTCCCCAGCTGCAAGGGCAGTCTCTTCATCTTCCTCAGCCTGCTTGCACGCACACACATGCACACGCACACACACACAAAGATACATGCTCATTTCTCACCGATACATGTTTTTTAATATCTGTGTACAGAGAGCACAGATCACAGTGCCTGTGCCTGATGCTTAATAAAAGGAATTAGTCCGTAGGCTGCTTTATATGTGCTCTGTGTGTATGCTGTGTGCTATATACGTATACAGCTTGAGGGGACATACTGAAGCAGGAATACCACTGTCGGATTTGTATTCGTCTGCTTTCAGCCTTTCAACATAGAGCCAAGGCCCTGAGTAGCACTCTATTTCTTGTGCTGCTTTGATTCCAGACCGACTGCTGTCAGGTCACAAAAGCACCAACCAGCGTGAAAAAGGCACGCAAGCACAAAAGCCACCCCCCTTAAAGAAGCAGCAGACTTACGTAGTAATCGTCATTAAAGGCCTCTGCCATCTGCCTGTCCCAGGCTTCAGGGTCGAAGTCATTCTCCAGCAGCGATGGGTCCAGCTTGAAGGAGGGTTCCTTGTTCTTGCTCTTATTCTTGCGCTTTTTGGCATTTGCTGCCTGCTGCTCTGCCTCTGCCTCTGCCTGCTCCTCCTCTTCCATGCTGCGCTTGGCGCCGGCAACCTTGTGGATCAGGGCAAGCCTGCAGGGCGGCAAGTGTGGTTTGTTGGGTCACAAATTGGTAGTGTTCCGTGCATGTATGCGTGTGTATGCATGTGTGTGCGTGTTTGCTTAAGTATATGTGCATGTGAGTAACATTAGGGACATGCCAACATCAGCACTTAAGGTATGGCTGCACATCAATTGCTTTATTTATTTATTTATATAGCCAGCCGGTATTAAATTTTGCACATTTATAAGTTCTGCTCTTGCCACTTAGCAGCAACCGAAATTCTACCCTTCAGCACAGGCTACTCTCAGACTCATGCTTGAATACGACAACTTGACACACAAAGCATGCATACTGCAAACTTAACCACCCACTTTTCCTCGATCTCCTTTTTCTTCAGGTTCTTCAGCCGCTTGATCTCGGTGTCGTGCTGTGACATCTCCTCTTCCTTGCGTTGCTTCTTAGACTCCCTCTGACGCTTCCGCCTGTTGCACGTAATACATGTATGAGCTCAATTTGTAGGCGGACATGCACAGGAGGTTGGTGCCTTCAATTCAGAATCGACCCAACATTTGCGTGTGTTGCAAGCAACATGAGGTGGTCAACCAGATTGTAGTGTATTGAAGAAGCCAGTGAAGACACATAATGGTATCAAAATTTAGCGGTCGCTCTTTCCAGGCATTTTGAGGGAGGCACACCTTATAAGCCACACACGTAAACAATTGCCTGACCGATATTCTAACCTGACTGTGCTGCAGGTAGATGTTGAGTACACCAGCAGTGGCTCGGTAATAGGCGCATGCTCTACATTCTACATTCCTCACTGCACAAGCTCTGCACATTTTTGCAAGCTACCTGTCATCCTCCTTTCGTACAGTGCCCTCAATCACACGGGGATGGCTGGCTATCTTGGCAGTGCCAGGCTCCTCAAATCTGCAAGGCGAAGGTTGCAAATCATTTGTATGGCATTTGTCCTGTGTTGCCTCGCTTCATCATTCATCAGATCGAGTCATCCTTGATATTGCTACCGGTCTTATTATCGCCAGCGCTGCCAACTTCCTTCAGTTCAGCCTTTTGCCCAGTATTACCTGAACAACAGTATGCAACGTCTAAAGCGGCAAGTCTTACAGGCATCTGAAAGACTCCTCTGTTTGGTTTTTTTCTAAGTCCCTCTCTCTCTCTCTCTCTCTCTCTTCCTCTCTCTTCCTCTCTCTCTCTCTCTCTCTCTCTCTCTCTCTCTCTCGCTCTC
>Ga0307945_1000811_pt1 | contig 22913 bp, 23 predicted proteins | sample OrgLakmetagen228_FD_201818 | JGI IMG/M metagenome (GOLD analysis project Ga0307945, IMG submission 201818) | Saline water microbial communities from Organic Lake, Antarctica - #228 | ecosystem: Environmental > Aquatic > Non-marine Saline and Alkaline > Saline | place: Antarctica: Organic Lake...
CGCGAGTGTGCGTGTGTGTGTGTGTGTGTGTGTGTGTGTGTGTGTGTGTGTGTGTGTGTGTGTGTGTGTGTGTGTGTACGTAAGTGTGTGCGTAACTAGATGCGCACTTTCAGAATCACTACCAGTTCCGTCAGCGTACGCCAAGGACACGTGCAGATGTGTGTCACTTAAGTTTGCACCTGACACGATGCGCACTTAGCCAACTTGTGAGTGTACCTGCTGTCTTTAGAGCAAGTGCCCCTATTTTTATGAGGATGGCAGCCATGCTGGGGAGGAGCCAGGGAGGGCTCCAAAGAGGCTAAGTCATTCCTAAACTAAGCAACTTAAAAATAAAAAATAGAATAATTTGGTATTTGTAAAGTTTCAAATGGGCACATAGCCCATGAAGAACCAACATAGGTCATCCATGGATGCCCCCACACAAACAGACACTCAACCTGACTGGGTAGGTGATGTAGGGGGTCACACAAGATGAATTTACGCATGACGCCCCTGTACTAATGACATGTCAACCGAATTACTTTCCTCTTGCCACAAGCGTACACACGTATACACACACAACACAGCACACACAAACGCGCACGCGCACACACACACACACACACATATACACACATACACACACACGTACACACACACGTACACACACACATACTCACACACACTCACACTCACGGGCACACACTCACACTCACGCGCACACACACATACACTCACGCGCACACACACAAACACTGCGCACGCACGCACACACACACACAGACGCACACGCACACTCAAACGTACGCACACAAACACATATGCACACACACATACACCACCCGTGTTCAGCTCTTTAGCAGTTCCCCACACACGAACACAGGATGCGGATTTCTCAGACCGTGAAGGAGAGCAGAAAAGCAGCAGCCTCCTAGCCAATGAAGACACGGTGAGGGGGTCAGGCTTTTCCCAGGCCGACCAGCATGCAAAGCGGTTTTGCATCTTGTGTTTGTGTATCTTGTGTGTGTACATCTTCTGCGTGTGCTAAATGTAAGCACACAAAAGCTGCAGCTCCATCACACACACAAGCACGTACACATATTCACACATACACACATTGAACGTCAACCAAACATGTCCCCCTCTTCCTCTGGTCCTCGCATGCGTAGAAGAAGAAGTACAACTCCCTCAAGGTCCGCACTATCTCCACCGTTGCCATCCTGGCCGCCTTCTTCATATTCCTCTACCTCGGACACGTGCCATGCCTCTTCATGCTCTTCTTCCTGCAAGTGAGTGCCGAAGCACTACATTGTTGAATGCTTGTGCTTGTGTGTATGTGTTTATGTGTGTATGACATCTCTTTGCGATTCCTGCTTCAAACTTGCTGGGCTGGCACACTCGCTCCACCTTGACATGTGCTTTCATATGAACTTTTGCATTCCACGCCTACATGGCTGAGATAACTTGGCACCCTTTTGTGCTAAACCTTGATCGCACCTATACACTCATGCACTCACATTTGCATGCACACGCATACGCACAGACAAACGCGTACGTGCACACACGTGCACACACAGCTGGCGCTTCAACACAATCTACAATTGTCTTTAACCCCATAAGTAAAACACACACCTGAACGCTATTTATGAACGCACTATACTATGGGCACATGCTGCACACTTCATCACGCACAACCATTCAACCCCTCAAGCAGCAAGGATACCCTGCTGTGACATGTGTGTATTTTCTTGCACGTGTCTGTTACAACACCTACTTTAAGTGTAACAGTTTGTTTGTAACAATGCATGTGTCTGTAACAATTTGCTTGTGACAGTGCACGTGTCCGTAACAAAACACATACTTTCCAATTTCAATTGTCTGAACCGGAGTCTAAGACATAGATTTATCTTCCTACACAGTGCCTCTTGCCCCCTGTCATTCCCCACACAGGGCGCCGTGGTCAGGGAGTTCTTTGCCATTGCAAGGAGCCCCCAGATGGACAGCAGGCTGCCTGGGTTCAGAGCGCAGCAGTGGTACTTCTTCCTCGTGTCCACCTTCTACCTGTATGGACGGTGAGTGAGATGGACAGCAGACTGCCTGGGTTCAGAGCGCAGCAGTGGTACTTCTTCCTTGTGTCCACCTTCTACCTGTATGGACGGTGAGTGAGATGGACAGCAGACTGCCTGGGTTCTACCTGTATGGACGGTGAGTGAGATGGACAGCAGACTGCCTGGGTTCAGAGCGCAGCAGTGGTGCTTCTTCCTTGTGTCCACCTTCTACCTGTATGGACGGTGAGTGCTGGATTCTCCCTTCCTGCGTGCATAGCGCGGCAGTGGTACTTTTGGGGCCGTGGGTGGTCTTTTATGATGTGCTGAACTATGTGGTCTTTTATGATGTGGGTGGTCTTTTATGATATGCTGAACCATTTGTGATGTGCTGAACTATGTGGTCTTTTATGATGTGGGTGGTCTTTTATGATGTGCTGAACTATTTGTGGGGCAGCGTGTAGTCCTCATTGATGTGCCCAGCTGTACACGGAGCTGTGGCTGGTCTTTCATGATGTGTCCAGCTCTACATGAAGCAGTGGGTGTTATGAGAATAAGGCCGCTCGTATAATAGTCCAGCTGTATGTGGAGCGGTGAATGGTCTTTTATGATGTGTTTAGCTGCGTCAGGGGTGAGCGGCTGTATAAAATGTATTTAGCTGTTTTTGGAGCTGTGGGTGGTCTTTATAACGTGTTCACCTGTATCAGCGGTGAACGGCTGTATAAGATGTATTCAGCTGTTTGTGGAGCGGTGGATGGTTTTACAATGTGTTTGTAATCTGTTTAGCTGTGCCATTAGTGAGCGGGGTTATATAAGATGTATCAGTGGAGCTGTTTTACAGAGTGCGTCTGTTCTTCAATTTGATTGCGAATCTGTTAAAGTGTGCGTATGTGCGTGTGTATGTGCATGTGTGTGTGTTTGTGTGTGCATGTGTGTGTATGTGTGTGTGAGTGTATATGCACGTGTTTGTGTATGTGTGTATGAGTGTATGTACACCTGTGTGTGTGTGTGTGTGTGTGCGAGTGCTCACAAAGGTAATGGCCTCTTTAGTGAATCTGGGTAGGGATGTGCACATTTTTACTGTCTCGATGACGGTTACATTCTTGTAAAGGCAGCGGCTATTCGCAAGAGCTCACCCCTTTCTACCTGTACTCAGTGCAGCAGCCCTGATTGCTGGCCTTGGTGAAGTCAGAGGACGAGGTTCAATTTGTGGACGGTCACTGTACTGGTTTGCCCTGATGCTTCCAGGGAAGCGGTTTGATTCACAAACAATGATCGCACGGGTAGTTATTTCACGGGTAGTTATTTCACGGACAGGATTTGCACTGCCACCCAGCAGCGGGGTGCTGAGGGAAGTCCGGCATAAAATGCGTGCAGATGGAGTTGGCATTTGTGCGAAAGAGAAGCGGTGCCTACTTGTACTGGTCGTCACTCATTTACGCACAAACATATGCATATACATATATACATACACACATATACGCACACATGCACACACCCACGCACGCAAACACACACGCAAACACACACAGGCACACACACACGTACACACATACACACATATACGCACACATGCACACACCCACGCACGCAAACACATACATGCACACAGTCACACACACAGACACCCACACACACACAAAGACACACAGACGCACACACACTGTTCTTTTTGCCCCCAGGTTCATAAAAAACAACCTGCTAGTGGAGCTGTCCTCCATGCGCCTGTCCTCCAAACTGTTTTCGTGGGTCCTGCGGCGACACACCATGGTGGCGTACACTCTGTACATGGCAGGTATGCTGCTCTCACCTTATTATTTTGTTCGCAAAGTGCTGTCAAGCCACACTGTGGTGGGCCACACCATTGGTGGCGTACACTCTGTACATGGCAGGTTTGCTGTTGACACAGAACATAGTTTGCATGGACGCGCACCACATTTCACTTGCGCCCACTTTGCCGCAGGCTTTGTGTCTTTTGTGCTGAGCCTGAAGCGTGGCCTGTACAAGTATCAGTTCAGCCAGTTTGCGTGGACACACACACACCACATTTCACTTGCGCCCACTTTGCCGCAGGCTTTGTGTCTTTTGTGCTGAGCCTGAAGCGTGGCCTGTACAAGTATCAGTTCAGCCAGTTTGCGTGGACACACAGCATCATCATGATAGTCATCGTACCGTCCTCATTCATTGTGTCAAACATGTTTGAGGGCTTTTTCTGGCTGCTGCTACCCTCCCTGCTGGTGGTGGCCAACGACATCTGCGCGTACCTGGCAGGTATGTACGTGTGTGTATGCGTGTGTGTATGTGTGTGTGTGTGTGCACGCCAGAGGCTATGTGTGTGTGCGTGCGCGCGAGGGTGTGTATATGTGTGTGCAAACATGCATCATTTGAGCATGTGTTTGCATGGTGATTCTGCTGGTAATGAGGACGTTTTGGCAAGGTGCGCCATTGAATAGCAGGCTCTGGTCAGCACAGCACACAAAGACAGGCTACTGAACACATTCATTGATGAATCATTCATACACACTTGCACACATTCTTAGATGAATCACTCACACACACTTGCACACACACCTTTACTCACACACACTTGCACAGACACAAATACGCGTGCACACATACGCACACGCATGCATACACACGCACACACGCGCACCAGGCTTCTTTTTCGGGCGCACGCCACTCATCAAGCTGTCCCCCAAGAAGACGTGGGAGGGCTTCATCGGTGGAGCAGTGGGCACCGTGATCTTGGCGTACGTGCTGTCCCTGCTGCTGGCGAAGCATAAGTGGATGATCTGCCCACGCAGAGTGAGTAATGAAGATCTGTCCACGCAGAGTGAGTAATGATGATCTGCCCACGCAGAGTGAGTAGTGACGATCTGCCCACGCAGAGTGGGTAATGACGATCTGCCCACGCAGAGTGAGTAATGACGATCTGCCCACGCAGAGTGAGTAATGACGATCTGCCCACGCAGGGTGAATTGTGAGGCGATGCATGAATTGGGTGCTCAAAAGGCCTTATCAGGGAGTACAATACCCTGTACATCATGCAATCGCAGCTGTGGGTGAAGCGCCAGCAGCAGTGATCTGCTCACGAGGGTGGGTGTAATGATTCGAGCGTTTAGTAAGCGCACAATCATTCTGGCGTGCGTGCTGTCCCAGCTGCTGGCAAACATGAGTGGGTGGCCTATTCACAGAGGGCTTGTGGATGTGTTGGTCCCGTGTTTGGGCTCACAGTGAGCGCTGTGATTGTGTGCATCGTTGATGTTTGCCTGGCAAGAATAGATAGTGTCAATTGCCAAGTGCCAAGTCAAGGATGAGCCAGTCGCCAAGCTCTTTGGAGCCAATTTGGAAGAAATGATTAAAGAAGAAAAGAAAGTAATATAAATAGGTGTCATCTCTACCGGAAGGGTTGGTTTTTCCCATATGCTCGCTGTGTGTGCATTGCTGTGTGCCCACTGATCGTACTTCATATGCTCGCTGTGTGTGCATTGCTTTGTGCCCACTGATCGTACTTCATATGCTCGCTGTGTGTGCATTGCTGTGTGCCCACTGATCGTACTTCGTGTGCTCACTGTATCTGCATTGCTGTGTGCCCACTGATCGTACTTCATAAGCTCGCTGTGTGTGCATTGCTGTGTGCCCACTGATCGTACTTTGTATGCTCACTGTGTGTGCATTGCTGTGTGCCCACTGATCGTACTTCGTGTGCTCACTGTATCTGCATTGCTGTGTGCCCACTGATCGTACTTCATAAGCTCGCTGTGTGTGCATTGCTGTGTGCCCACTGATCGTACTTTGTATGCTCACTGTGTGTGCATTGCTGTGTGCCCACTGATCGTACTTCATAAGCTCGCTGTGTGTGCATTGCTGTGTGCCCACTGATCGTACTTTGTATGCTCACTGTATCTGCATTGCTGTGTGCTCCTTGCATACGTACGCTTGTTGCCCTCGCTGTGTGTGCATTGTTGTGTGCTCACTGTTTGCGCATGCTTCAACCCCACTACTGCTCAGGACCTGTCGCTTGGGCCGCTAGACTGTGAGGTTTCACAAGAGTACAAGCTTCGTCCACTGTGTGTGCATTATTGTGTGCTCACTGTTTGCGCATGCTTCAACCCCACTACTGCTCAGGACCTGTCGCTTGGGCCGCTAGATTGTGAGATCCCAGACGAGTACAAGCTCCGTCGCTACACCTGGCAAGATGTGGACGAGCTGGTGCCGGAGCCGGTGGTGAGTTCGCCGCAATGATGTGCATGATTTGATGTGCCCTCCCTTTGTTGCTCCCGGAAAGGTGTGGACAAGCTGGTGCCGGAGCCGGTGGTAAGTCTGCGGCAGTGCTGTGCAATGATGTGGTTTTCCCTTCCTATGTTGCTTCTGGCGCAAAACGTGAACACGCTGATGTTAGAAACAGTGGTGTGTTATGTGTTGTGTGTGTGCGTGTGTGTGTGGTGAGTTTGCAGCAGTGCTGCTGTTGCCTATTCTTGTATCAGGACATTCTTGTGTCAGGACCTAGAAGGACAACGCATGCACGTACATGTCGTATGAGCATTCACGCCTGGTTTGCACCCACAGTTTGCTGCTCCTGTTGTTTGAACGTTCGCTTCTGACACCCCACCCCAACGTTAGCTTTCCACAGTTTGCCGCTCCTGTTGCAGGAACATTCACGTTTTGCACCCCACCCCAACGTTAGCTCCCCACAGTTTGCCGCTCCTGTTGTAGAAACATTCACGTTTTGCACCCCACTCCAATGTTCGCTCCCCACGGTTTGCATCCCTTTGCTGCTCCTGACAAGGCAAATGCCACACTGGGTTGCGCGCGACCCTGTTGTTTGCCTCTTCAGAGAATAGTTACGCCAGCAGCAGCCCCTCATTTGGCGCCAGAGAACGCAAGCTGGAACCAAATTCACGCTTTGACAAACACATTAACGTCCACGCACGCAAACACGGAAAGCAAGAACATCACACACAGCTTCACACTCTATACACACAAATACACACCTGACCCCCAAATCAGGCGGAGGTGGTGCAGCTGCAGCAGCAGCAGCTGCCCCGTCAGTGGGCGGACTGGCTCAAGGGCGTCAGCATAGAAGCCATGCCTGTGCAGCTACATGCCATGGTCCTGGCATTGTTTGCATCCGTCATCGCCCCCTTTGGTAGGTGTCTGTCTGCCTGACAGGTGGCGTTGGCGTGCTTTCTTTTCGTGCTTTCTTTTCGTGGTTCTGCGGCGTGCTGTTGTCAGGAGGAGGGCAAGAGGAGGCAGGGGTTTAAATACCGGAGGGATTTGTGCCGTTGCCTTCTGTCATTGTGCTGCGCCCTTATTGCAGGCCGAGATTTGTTGCCAGCATTCAAATCCACTTGTTTATATACATGCACTTGCAAAGAGCTGCACACACACACACAGACACACACACACTCACACACATACACGCACACATGCACACCGTGCCATCTTTTGTTCACCATTTTTCGTTATGTTGTTAATGCAGGCGGGTTCTGTGCCAGTGGCTTCAAGCGCGCATTCAAGATGAAGGATTTTGGGGACACAATCCCTGGGCATGGAGGGGTGACTGACAGGTTTGATTGTCAGGTGGGTGGACGTTTTTGTGCGTGTGAGTGTGTATGAGTGTGCGTATATATGTTTGTATGTATGTATGTATGTATGTTTGTATGTATGTATGTTTGATTGTCAGGTGGGTGGCCGTTATTGTGTGTGTGAGTGTGTATGAGTGTGCGTATATATGTTTGTATGTATGTATGTATGTATGTATGTGTGTGAGAGTTTCAGTGACTGACTGGTTTGGTGGCCAAGGTGGGCTTCATTAAAGATGCTACAAGCGCTCACGCTTGTTTTACAAGTCGGAAGGATCTTGAAGCAGAAGCAGAAGCAGAAACAAATGCAGGGCCAATTGTGCATCGGGAGGCAGATGAGTGTGGTGTGCTTGACAGGTTCTGGAGTGTACCTGGTCCATACACTGACACCTTTTGAGTCAAAGCCCTCATTGGCAGCTGGCTCAAATTAAGCCCTCACATACACACAAACACAAGCACACACACTTAAAAACACTGACATACACACACATGCAAACAAACAAACAAACAGACAAACAGACATGCAGGCAGACAGGCAGACAGACAGACAGGCAGACAGACAGACAGACAGACAGAGACAGACAGACAGACAAACAAACAGACACACACACTCACACACGTTGTCAATGGTCTCCTAGGTCATAATGGCCATGTTCTCCTATGTGTACTACTGGACCTACATCAGCAATGCGGAGCTCAGTGTGGGGGATGTGCTGGACACCGCCCTGAAGCTGGGGGACGCCCAGCAGATGGAGCTGTTCTGCAAGCTGGGAAACCTGCTGGTTGGAGAGAGTTTGCTTCCAGGTGTGGTTGCGTGTGTGCGTGTGTGTGTGTGCGCGTGTCTGTATGTGTGTGAGTGAGTGTGTGTGTTTATGTGTTTATGTGAGAGAGAAAGAGCTTGTGTGTGCGTGTGCGAGTGTACAGTTGGATCATTTTTGGGATTGTCGGTTGTGCTGGTGCTTATTTATCAACAGTGTTGTCTTTGTATCCTGGCACATGAGGAGTTTGAAATATGGGGCACACATGCACGCATCAGTGCATGCACAAACACACACACACGAGCACACACAAACATACACACAAACGCAGACGCATACACACGTGCAAAAACACGCACACACACATATGCATACATACACACACAAGATCACACACACATAAATATATTTACACACACATGCGCACGCACACACACAGTCCAGAACAGCAATGGACAAGCTTGCACTCTCGTAAATGAACACATATACTTATAATAACTTACAATATCACTCACAAACACACACACATACACACACACTTACAGGGACAGCAATGGACATGCTGGTCCCTTTCATACAGCCTATGATTGGAAACAATTCCAGCTGTTTCTCCTGATTCCTTTGATTAAAATAGAAGCTAGTATCTGAAATTGTGAAATTTTTTCTAACTGGCAGAGTGTGAGTGCCTCGTTACCCTGCACACGTGCAGATGTATTATACAGTACTCGTTCACCCCCTAATCAAAAGATGTAGCATTCAGCAGCTGACGTAGAACCTGTTACGGCTGTTGAGTAGATACTGGGCGGGAAACAATTGGCTAGCTGGAAATGTGTGTAAGCACGCCAAGATGCAAGTGCTGCACACTTCTGATCCTAGATTTGCGTGTTCGCAGTTCCTAGGATGCCTGTTGCTTGTGTTTGGACAGTTTTCCTTGACTTTTATCCTCTTTGTTATTTTGACACACCCTCCAATGATGAAATAGCGTAGTATGCCTCATACTTATGCATGCGTGCGCATTCCGTGATAGCCTTGATATCTTTTTTGCTATGCATGTACTGCTATCAATGAAACCTTTGTGTGTGCGCTTTTAAGCCCTCACAGCCGTAATGGTTTGGTATGTCCTATTGCTCAGGTGGCTGGAGGTAATATTATTTTATGTCAGATGTAAATGGCGGAGGATAAGAGCTATGCTTGGGGGGGGGGGTTGCCTAGAAAATAATTTGACCGGTCTTTATACTTACACCATCTTTTATTGGTGAAAGGGGTATTCAACAGCTCTTGAAATAAAGTCACTCAAGAAGGTACGAGGAACTTTAAGGATTTTCCTAGCACCATATTCTGAGAGGCATCCATTATAACTAGCGAAAGTAGGTAAGGTAAGGTAAGGTTACATCGCTATAGCGAAAGTAGTCTCTCGCTACTTTATTCTTCGGGTGGGAGAGGATTTAGATTGACAATGGGGGAACTTTCAAACTGTTTGGCTGATCGGCCTGTGACTGGTCCTCGCCAGTCAGCAATAATCAATAATCCATAGCATGCAAGTTGACATAAAAAAAAAAAGACTTGACATAAAAGAATAAAGTGTGTTGTTGGGTTGCAAGAGGAAATCATACAACACCTGGGCGCTGACTTGTTGTTGCAAATAAGGTTTCTCTCCTGAGCCGCTGTTTGACTCAACTTATTTCGCTGGGGAGAAAGTTTTTCTGTCCTCCCCGCTATGGACTTGTTTTTTCAGAGCGACTTGTTACAAGCAGAAGGGGAGATTTGTGCAAGTTGCAGTCTCGGGTTGAGTTGGAGTTGTTTTTGGTGCACCAGCCATCGCAACTTGGCTTCGTTGCTTTTATCCTGGATTCCTCTTAGCTTCCCTTGCCTCATGTTGGGTGCACCAGGGTTTTGTTTCTGGAAGTGCACGGATGTGCGCTCTATCTGCTGTTCGTTTTCTCCCTTTTTTACCAGCCCCTTGGTACGTAGGCTTGAATGCGGCATTCAAGTGCACAACTTTCCCCTCCCTCTTGCTTGCCTTTGTATGCTCTACGTGTATGTCATAACTCTCTTTTCCAGATCTGGACTCTAGGCGTCAATTTGATAATCAACTAACAGCCACCCAGCGTGCCCTTCAGAAATTTGTGTCGCACTTGCAAACCACGTAAAATTGTAAGTCTTTTCCTCTTCCATAACAACAGTGCCCCAAACTGGCCTGCGTACATACCGGCTGGAAAAAAACGTATGTCTTCTTGAATAACAGACTTACATATGGCTTACTCCGAGTAGTTAGAACTCTGACTTAGTCACAACAGTAGTCACCAGAGAGTTCTCACGTACAAACAGTTGAATTTGAAAAGTAGATGCCATAAAAGGACCAGCTGCGTGCTTATAGGATCATGCTTGTCCATATAACATATACCCAGGTACTTAAGAGAATCTTTGTGTGCAAGTCCCAACATTGAACACAGGCACGTTTGAACCAGATGAAGTGAAATGAACCATCCAGCAGACTTTGCAGTACTATGACAGGGAAAAAAAGGAAAGAACAAAGATAGTATGAGCACTATCAGCTGGAAAATTAAATTGCACTTTGCATTATGGTGGGGAAAAAATGAAAGAACAATGTGTTGTCAGCTGCAACTAAAGCCGGTTCTTACTTTGAATAAATCCGGTGGCGGATCGAAAAAAGAAAAAAAGTCCAAAAGAGCCAGAAAGAGTCCAGTCAGTTAGAGTAAGTGATTGGGCTGAGAAGCGGGCGATTTGGTGAGAGACGCAGCACAGCGGTCAAATATTTAGTTGCCTGTCAGAATCAGGAAAGGATACACTCAAAAAATAAGATCAGACTTCCACAAAGCAAGAACGCAGGAAGAGGAAAATAGGGGTGACGGAAGCCACAAATCGAAAAATAGGTGCCATACTGATTAGATTGAATTAGCAAGAAAAATTTTTTAGTTGTCAATAGAGATGCATCTTGCAGGCGGCCTGCTCAAGTGCTAAAAATCTGAATACCTTGGGGCAATAAACAATGGCACGCACGCACGAAAAGCAGTGCCAAGCAATTCATACACGCTACAGCAGACTCTGTCTGTCTCTGCACCTACGTGCCTGGCATGAAGGTGGCCGAGCTGGTGTTGCTGGTGTGCTTGACCCGACAGGCGACGTTCGGGTCATCTAAAAACAGCCTGTTTTTGAAAGACCCGATCGTCTGAGGGCTTTAGCTCTGGCTCTGCAGCATGGATCCACCTTCCCGGAAACTGTCTGTTTGGTCTCCCGCCTTTTCCGGCTGCTGCTGGGCTCGCTCCCTTTGTTGTACTCTCATCCTTTGATAGTCTATTCAGCAAAGGGGAGCAAGCCCAGCAGCACCCAGAAAAGGAGGAGATTTGTCCATCAAAGGATGCGAATTCGGGTTGCGAAAGCCAGTGCTTGGCTTCAGCACTACAGCAGCTGGACAGCGCTTTCTTCTGCCCTTGCGAGGCCTTCTCATGCGCGTCTGCCCGCTCAAAGGGACGCAGCGCTTCCTCCAGCATAGGCTGCTGCTGCTGCTGCTGCTGCTGGGGAGGTGTCCGTGAAGGCGAGTGCGTGCGTGATTCTGCATGGGGTGCGCGCGTGTGTGTGTGTGTGTGTGTGTGTGTGTGTGTGTGTGTGCGTGCGTGGGTGCGTGCGTGGGTGCGTGATTCTGCGTGTGTGTGCGTGTGTGTGCGTGTGCGTGTGCAAATAACGATAGTAAGTCCATAAGCTCAGACACAAAGTAAATAATTTTGTACCACCTGGGCACTGAATTGTTGTCACAAGGGCACGCACTTCATTTATAATTTGCTCACAGGCACAACGGTCAGACAAAAGAGAGGTTTCGTGATCGCTTTCTCCCCACCTTGAGGGTGTGTGCCCTCGGCCTAAAACGTCTAACATTCCTGTTTATAATTTTGTTGGTGCTGCCTTGAGGATTTGCTATGGCGAGTGTTTGTGGTGGTTTTGACGTGCTGCAGATATTTCTTTTTGATGAGTTTGTTTCTTCCTCTCCTTTTCCTAACTGGTGGAATTTTAACTCAGCCTATAATAGCGTCCATGTCAGGAGTTGTAACACTGTGGCACCGTTCTTTTCTTCCTTTGCTTTGTTATTTCTGGCCCTGAAACCACACCCCAAAATATATTGGTCTGCTATTAGTGCAAGAAGAGCTGCTTCTTCCCACCAGGTGACCTGTCATTCCATATGATTCCCTGGCCATGAAACTAAGAGACATGCAACCAAACAAACGCGTATACGTCTTATCAAAGCCAAGTATCGTGTGGCCAATCCTTCTAACCAGCAACCAACATGCAGAAAAGGATAAAAATTACGCAGGCAGGGAAAAACCACTCCCCATATTCATCTAGGAAACCGGGTACTGTGAAACTCTTTCACCAATAGGAAGGGAAAAAATATCAATGGAGATCAGGAGGGTTGCAGGCTCGACCTAAATTCGTCTCCTGATGAGAGTTGATATTAGTGCTGGAAAGGACAGGTTTGGTATGGACAAGTTTGGCAGCGTAATTGACAGAATGAACATGAAGCTTGGAAGCAAGTTTCTTACCTCTTTGAGAATCAAGATCCAGCTCCAGCATGTGATCATTGTAGATGGTGCCACCCACTCCCAAAAGGATGGTGTGGAGGGTAACAAAGTCTCTATGAAGGATGGAGCAGAGGCCTTTATGCTGTTCCTGCGCGGCGCTTAACTGGTTGCGGTCTAGTGTCTTCACATTCCTTGACCTCAATAAAGTGAATGTCACATTGTATAATGCTGAGATCTTTGGGTCGGTGCTGCCTGGGGAAATTAAATCTGCTTGTGGCTGGCAGTGCTGTTGAGGTGCTCCTGGTCTCCCTCAGTTGCCCCCTGCCACTCCTGAGAACCCACCCCCCTTCATTGCTAGTCTGTTGCTTTTTTGTTTCCAGTACAGCATCTGGACGGCTGGAGATAAACCTATTTTTGTTTGAGAAGCAGAGCCATTTTGGTATAACCCTCGTTTCGGCTGGGTAACAGGGACCTGAGGGTTTTGCATAGCCAGCTGTTTGCTGCTGCCTGTATGCATGGAGACACAGCAGGATCCTAGGAAGCCTGTTATGATGATGGCTTTAAAAATCATGCTGCACGCTAAATCATGTCTCTCAATGATCATAGAATAGAGAAAGAACGCAGATAGTATAGACCTTAACAGCATGGATTAGGAAATGATGTTGTTTTGTGTCAGTGATGATATTTCTTATTTGTGCAGAAATTTGATAAATGCAGGGCACTGTTTAGTTGAGGGTAGAGGGGGCAAGTTAGGCTAGTCGAGCACTTAAGCCATATATCGCATGTTTTTGGTTGTACAGGGTTCCTGTTCTGTACTTCATAATGATGCACTTGGTGGTTACAGGGACATTAAATGTTGTAAGGTAAGCGTTGCTAGCGCAGCAGCTCCATTGGCAGTGCCATTTTTGATAAGGGTAGTAGTATTCATGGTAGTTTGCTACGGTATTGGCATTTCCTAGTTTTTGGGAGGGATGCATGTGTGCTTGCAAGGCGTCATGGTAATTGGATAGGTACCAAAGCCTTGAGGTAGGTGACTGGGCTGTGTTTCGATGTTTGTCATATTCTTTTGCAAGCCAGTAGATGCTTCAGAAGGGATTTGCCTCAGGGCCAGCTATCTTGACGGAAGTATCAGTAACATCAGAGAAGGTTGTGATTGACATTCTAGCAAGAGCGTCAGCATATTCATTGCCAATAATACCAGCTTGAATTTGTAGAAATTGCTGGGCGGTGGTGACTGGTGGATTGCTTTGGCAATGGATTGAAGGACATCTCCCTGGATGTGGTGGCGGTGGAGGTTTGGGTGTGAGGGCTGCTTTTTAAGTTGGTGCATTGAGGTTAGGCTACCTGTGGCTAAACGGGAGTAGCCGTGATTGATTGCGGCTGCTGGATCTGCACGTGAGATGGTACTGGTTATACCTACGCCTCTTGGATTCACTTAAAGACGAAACGTTTAGGTAAGGGTGGATTACACTTGATCCGGTGTCTTGCCCTTTTTTGTGTATCTTAAGACTGCCATCAGTGTAGGTTCAGCCCCGCAACTTTTTACTTTACGGATCAGGTTTGGACTGGAACTGTGTTGGGTCGCTCTGTCAGGACTTTGAGGTTGGTCCATGGTACTCTTTATATCTCAGGGACCTTGCGGGGTTTGATGAAGGTGGTCGCTGGGTAGTTAACTTACTTTATTAAGGCCGCCAGGAGTCTTTTCAGTGCTAAATGCAGTGGGATAGGGGGCGTTCTGAATGTAATTGATTTCCCACTTTGCCTCAGGAATTTCTTTGGCAAGCTCTATTAGCCAGTTCTCGTTGCAAGCATTGAGGTAGTTCCTGCCTTCAGTAATCCATATGGCAATGATGTGCATATCCCAACTGTGTTTGGGAAGGGGCGTCTGTAAATTGTTTCAGAAGGGTACTTCTGCATATTGGAGTTGGTCTAATGGTATGGAGCCCAAATATTTGCATATGTGCGGGAAACTGCGGTAGAGCGTTGCGTAGGGATTGGTGATATCTTTTTATATCAGGAGGGGAGAAACATGAAGGTAGCTGTTGCCTCTGTGATAAGGGCAGCAGAGTAAATTGCATGCCTTGTTGCTAAATACATGGTGCGTGTTTTCATGGTAAATTGGATGGCAATTAGAGAAACCAGTGAACTTGGAGGAAAAGGCGTTGTAGTTTGCCCCAAAGGCCTTATCTCTTGGGTGTTCACTTCAGTATTGGGGGAGTGTGGGGTCATGGTCAGGGGGGAAGCCATTATTTCTTTAGTGACTAGGGCCCATATTTGTAGGGCGGTGGTGATGTGGGGGAGAAGCATCCGTGAAATGAGTTTCTGATCTTTTGGATGGTGGATGTATGGACTCCATAGGTAGCAATTCCTTTACTTGTGATGGGGCCCACGGGCTCCGATGCAAGACTCAGGGGGGCGAGTGATTGTTGTTATGCAAGCTGCTGTATTTTGCCTTTTCAAAAGCCCTTTGAAAAATGTTGAAGCGCTCAGGGATAAGCATGCCTTTGCATCTTCCGTCTACGTTGTAGATGCAAGCTACTGTGCAGTGTACACTTCTGGGATTACAGGGTCGTCAGAGGAGGATTCGGTGTCGTTTCCTTGGTGCTTCATGAAATCAACGTCAGTGATCCAGTACTTGCAGCACCCAGTGGCTACAATGTCTGCTTGAGGGTTGGTGGGCTGGATGTCAAAACCCTCTTCTAGGATCATAGAAGCGTAGCATGAGCACTATTCTTCTTCTGGTATGGTCACAATGGCATACCCTCTTTCTTTTTCGCAAAATAGATGCCTCAGCCAAATTCCAGCTTGAAATTTATGTGTGTCTGTGTGTATTTTGTGTGTGTCCTTTACAACATGATGATAAACAACAAACGACGAAACAAGGGCAATGCATGGCCATACAGTTAGCTGCCGGTCACAGCATATTCCAGCGCGCCGGAGCTCAAAAGACTGATCATGAGTGCTTTGATTGCAAAATTATTGTCAAGCAAAAAGGGAAAAATAGGCTGCGCTGGTAGTGTTCATACATACAGTGTGATCAAGGGAAGGATTGCTTTTCACACCTTCACCTAAAGCCTCTCACCCTCGCACCCTTGCTCCCTACATTAATGAGGGAAAAGGAGCCACTAGGCACCAAATAACTCCTTTGCAAAATAAATCGGAAACCCGATCCGTAGGGATGAGGCAGATGGAATAAGCAATTTAGTTGAACACAGAAAATTTGCAAGGAAGTCATGGTCTGTATGGAAGCCTTGTAGCTTTTTCCTTGCAAAGTTCACTAAAGAGAAACAAGTATTGCCTTTAAACCTGCACAATATGTCTGCATCGAACCAGCCACTTGAGATTAAAGCCAGCACCTCTGTCGTGTATCAATAGCAATCATCATCACGGTCCAAACTACACAGCAGTCACGTGTGCATCGCAGCACAGGTGGGTAGCAGCGCTTCCTTTATTAGTTTGCTAAGAGTTCGAGAAATTGTTTGCGTCCTTTTGCCATGCAGCACCATCGCTGCCCTAAAAAGGAACATTACTCTCCATTCGAGATAACAAGACGCAAGGAACAGGCTTGTCGACGAGCTAGCTCCTGGCGGCAAACCTAGAGTCATCATCGCATTTCTGATCATCTAGCTTGACACGCACCCTACCCAGCCTCAAGCGCTGGAAGTCTGCCTGAAGCTGTGGCACGCTGATGGTGGCAATGACGTCTACCCCTATGCACTCGCCCCATTGTTGCTCTGACTTTTGTAACGGTGAGGTCAGGAAGGGCGATGTGGGGGAGAGGAGGGGAGAGGAGGGAGCCGTGAGGAAGTGCTGATTTGCACTGCTTGAAGTGTGCAGGATTGGCTGAGGGAGGGGAACCGAGGCTCTTGTGCTTAGGGAGCAGGTGTGGTGTGGGCAGGACTGGGGCTGGGGAAGATCAGGCAGGAAGGGGCAGGGGTGTGTGGATGGGTATGATCCGGCTGGAGTGGACTGGGTTCGTTTATTTTGGGGGTGGGCAGCAAGGGGGCGGGGAGAGAGAGAGGCAAAGGGTGAACTGAGCTGCTCATCATTTTGGGTAGGACGGGCGTCGTTGCTGTCGGACCTGTGCTGTGAGATGGTGGGGGGATTTCGTGGTGGGTTGGGATGGGATTGAGTCCTGAGCTTGTGCAGGGTTTTTGTAGGGGAGGCAGCAGACAATGGCGGAAAGGTTGAGGGAGGGGGTGGGGCACTTGAGTGGAGGTGAGCGTGGGGAGGAGACAGTAGGTGCGTACGGTTGCTGCTGCACAGTGGCTCAAATGAGTCAGGCCCAGACAGGCACGGGTTGCCTAGCTGCAGCTGCTTCCCTTGTCCTGTCCGCTGGCCTTCCTGCTCTGTCTCCCCCTCTCCCTTTTCGAGCCGGTGGCTGACACCTCCCTGCTGCCGTGCGCGCATAGCCCACGCAGCTGCCAGTGCAGCAACTGCACACACCTCCACGAACAAGCCTGCCCAGCTGGCCTTTGTCAAGACTCCTCCCTGCTGCGTGTAAGCGAAGGCAGTGTCACGACCTGGCTGTGCAAGGAAGCCCAGCCACCCCCCTTGGCTGTGCAAGCCCTGCTGCCACTGTGGGGTACCTTTCATCGGATGACGCAAGATCATACGATGATGGCTTGCATCACCAAGGCCCTTGTTAGGAGCGTGGTGGTAGAGAGATGCCACGGCTGCTACTGCTGTTTCTATTTCTGCTAGTGCTGGCACTGTTTTGCCGTCTAGGTGAGATGGGGATGTGGTGAAGGAAGAGGGTGGTGGCAGGCCTAACGTTTTGCGCCTTGCGTGTGAGCTGGCAGGGCCCTTGCTGCTGCTGGATGGCTGCTCACGATTGCGCTCCCCATTTTCAGGTAGATACATCTCCACCTGAGCAAATGTAGAAAATTTAGGTACATTCTGGTAAGGACTGGGTGTTACTGGTTTGTAGACAGTGGGTCAGTGAAGTCACCGTACAAGCTCCCCTGGATCCAGCGTGCTTCAAGGAAGTATGCCAAACCTTATGGTTCCTTTCCCCATTATGAAGCAGTTTCCTATCCCCCTTTTGGTGTATGTAATACCCTCAGAGTTTGTGAAAAGGTTTAACTAGGGCTCACGCTAACCAAACTCCCATTAAAAAGTGCATGTTTATGTCTGGAGACACAAAACAAGGACACTTTGTGTATGTGCACGCATGCCGGTTCTACTTGAATTATATACGGTACTCGTATATGCTGACAATTACACGCACAAACAAAAGAAAACTACACTGGTAAAAGAAAACGCTCCCCAAGAGACCTGTGGAAAAAAATCACATGTTGTACTGGGCGGCATCAAAATTCTTCACCACAGCAGACAGAAAAAGATGAAACAAAGGATACTGGATCCAACAAAGGACCAGGAGGAAAATGGGGGTTTGTGCACAAGATCACTGCACGCTTGCTGAAGCAGAAGTTAGTCAGGGATGCCTAGTACCTAGAGAAGACACTCGCAGAGTGTCACAACACACGTGGAGGACAAGCAAACCAAGGGATCTACTCCACCATCACCAGGGACAAGAGATCGTTGTCAATATTTAAGATGAACAGAGCACAAACTGTGAGCCAGCTCTTACAAGAGGCTTGCTAGCACTAAAAAAATACGCCGCATTCACATACGCCATGACCTTACATTTGCGGTTTTGGCCAACCCTATACGGTTTTGGCCCACACTAATTGTAACATTTGGAAGGCTCCCTACTAGACAGTGTGTACTAACATATATACACCGTACAAGCAGCAAGCGCTCACCTGGCCAGTGATGAGATCCATTGTAATGCGTGCCACATTATCATCGTCCTCAATGAAATTTTCGTCGATCTATGTATGCAGGCAAAAATGTAGCGGCATAAATGAGATCAGATGCAATAATTTAATGCATGCCACATTAGCATCGTCCTCAATAAAATTTTGGTCGATCTATGTATGCAGGCAAAAAAGTAGCGGCATAAATGAAATCAGATGCAAGGATTGGTGTGTGCATTGGAAGGTCTACAACAGGCTGAACATATTCCTCTGCACATGATCTTGGGATGTGTGTGTGTGTATCTGAGTGTGTATGTATGTTTTTTTGTGTGTGAGTGTCTGTGTGTCTGTGTGTTTTGTGTGGGTGTGTGTAATTTCCAGCGTACACACTCTCCAAAGACCGAAAGAAAATAAGCATCTGATCTGCAAGGGCATCCAAATCCCAACCATGTTTGCACACACCTGCATCCGCACCCGCATCTGCACCCGCACCTACCCCCACCCCCACGCCCACCCACCCGCATTCTTACATAGAATCGGACACATAAGAGCCCACTTATTTCAGATTTTCATCCTGTGACTGCTGCAATGCGCCTGTGTGGTACAGTGTGACGCCACAAGAGTCATTGGCCACACCTTTACATAGACTTAGACACACAGAAGCCCACCTGCTTCAGATTTTCATCCTGCGACTGCTGCAATGCGCCTGTGTGGTACAGCGTGACGCCACAAGAGTCACTGGCCACTCCTGCTGGCACGCTGAATGTTGCGACAGCCATTTCTAAATCACCCTCCTCAACTTGCAGGTTATTTGCCACCAGCCCGTTCTTGCTCATGTAGCTGACCATTGTTTTGGAGCGCATGTAGATGAGGGTGAGGTTAAGGTTGGAGCCCTGCGTGTACGTGTGCAATGGACGTGATGGACGGCCGCTAAATGATGAGTGCATGAGATGGTGGTTGGACAATGTTTTGGATGCATAGGCCAAATCACCGTTTCTTTGACTCTTGTACCTACACAAGCGTGTGTCAAAATCAACATGCTGTAGGGCAGTGCAATTTTTAGGTGTAGGGCTGGCCAGAACTGATCTACACATCGTATGTGACTGTATGTGTGGTGATTCGCCTGCAGAAGGTTCCTATGTATGGTCTGGCTAACCCTAGATAAGTTTATTCTTTTTGCTGCAAGTTGCATGCTGCAAGGTCCCAGACCATGAGCAGAGTAAAAGTTGCTTGATTGAGAATAAAGTGCAAGGTCCCAGACCTGATGTGGAGTAACCTTGCTTTTACCAAAATCACAAGTGCAAACTTGGCAGGAATAAAGGGGTTTACTGAACAGGCTGCCCTGCCCTTTGGTTCAACTCTCCTTTACAATAATGATCTAGTATTCACATTGTGTACAACATTACGCGCAGTAAATTTTTCGTTTTACACTTGAACACAGGTCACACACCTGTGGCCCATGAAACTCAAGGCGGTAGGATCCTGCTGGAAGTTTGGTGCTGCTGAGGCCTTGCTGTGAAGATGCAAGCGCTGTGAAGCCCTGCTCGTAGAACGTGGATGGCATCTGGCCCGGAGCTGCTAGGCGCTGTATGCTGCCATCACCTTCTTCTGCGCTTCTGGCATCAGCACCAGTCCATGAGTAGTTGAAGCCAAACCTGGAACCAAACTCGCTGCTGTCACTGTAAGATGCCCAGAACCCACCAGCTGGCATTATGGTGCCACTATCAGGGGACAGCTCCGTACTCTGGTTTAAAAGAAGCTTAGAAATGCAGTCAGCATAGTATGCACGGGGCACAGCAACAGCTGCCGTGGTGTGCGCTGTGAGCACCAGGGGATCTGTGCCTGCAGCACATGCGTCGTCTCTGCGCATGGCTGACCACTCAAGCTCGATGCTGTTTTCTTGCTCTAGTCCCTCCACCGTGCTGTTCACATACAGATAGACACCCTACAAAAGCATTGAAGGAAACAGTCGTTGCAGGGAGGCGGCCTCACGTGGCAGCCTGAAAGGTGCATGGCAATGATTGGCACAGAGCAAGAAGAGCCTTCTTTCTGACATGGTGCATGTGAGAATAGGGAAAAAGAATTGCTACGTAGGCAGTGAAACCTCTCTTGCATCAGTCAAGGGAACAGAGCCACAGGGCACAGTGCCTGTTATCATTTTCCTCGGTGGAGAAGGCATTAACAGATCAGACATGAGACCCGGAGAGTGACCACATTCTCATGAGAAGCTGCTGCGCCTGAGTCCGGCTCTTGACGAGAGTTGTTGGTGTGACAAGTAAGGGTGCGTTTGGTACAAACAACGCGGCCGGTGTAGTGATTGAACTGGTATAGAAGCGTTCCTCTAAATCGATATGTTCTGGTCCATGCTCTGATTTATGTACTATTTGATCGTGCTTGGAACCTGGCTGTTGAGACTTTAAAAGAGTTGCAATTGTAAACTGCAAGGATACCCTTATATGATGCCTGTGATCTTATGTAGGTATGTATGTACAGGTTTAGGATCATACGCGTGTTGCTGTGTAACGTCGTCATACACATTCCAAGTCCCCTTGCACTCCTCCGTAAACTTTTTAGCACTCGGCAGCAGATTGCAATGCCGGCATGCAAGATGATCCCTCATTAAAGGCCCACAAGCACAAGGCATAAGCACATGTACAACACAAGAAATCTACCTCTGGATATAAGTCCACGTTGATCATCCTCTTGGGTGCCTCCAGGAACATGTCTTCACACGTGTATAGCTGGTTATCAGAGGTGCGTAGCCCGCACATCCGCAATGCCCCGCCCCTGCTTGAGAGACACGCAGGTGAAATATAATATATGTATTGCTCCCGCACAGAGTAAGTGTGTGCAAGCGCAGGTAATCACCTGACTTCCTGTTCGCTCCCCAGGAGACGCAACATCAACCCGCTGTGCGTGTCGTCCCGGCCGCTGGCACCGAGGTGAAAAATGCAGTTTAGCCCAGGCATCACGTTTACGCTTCCGGCGGGGGAGGAGAGTGCCTGGACACGCAGAAATCACAGGGGGAAGTCAGGCGGACTGCCTCTATTCGCGGTGCCCCTTCAGCAGCTGCAACGCCGATGAGAGCCATATACTCACAATTAATTGGCTGGTGTCACAACTGCTGATTTTGTCCGCCGTTGCTCCGGGGGCGCTGAGGATGAGGGAGCACAAACATAAAACGAACACGGAGCGAGGTATCAAATTCATGTTTATTTGTTTTCACGCAAATTAATGAATAGTATTTTGCTCATTTCACTTGCACAATTACACAATACTTGAATCTCCATCCAAATAGGAACAAATTCGGTATAAGCATTTTATCATGAAAATTTCCAGTCCGGTCGGCCAGACGGGGAACATTAGCAGTTTTAGCCCCACTACTCTTTTTGTTCCTCATGATTCAGATGCTATCAGTAAGTAAAACGATCGTCGTATTTACTCATTCATTTTCAACTGCACGAAAACGAGGTGGCAAACAATTGTTGAAGATTCTTGCCTTGCCCCGAGACTGGGACATGTCAAGACCTTCTGCTCGCCTCTGAAATCCATATTACTTAATTGTTTGCGGCTGGCCAAGACGAGCAGCTAATCAAGCTTACGCAACCCTTGTAAGCCTTGTAACCCAAACAAGCCAAAAACCTTACCTTACCAAGCTAAAAACCGTACTGAAGGGCTTCCCTCCCTTATCGAATTACTCAAAATGGAATTATTACAAGGAAATTGACAATGAAACAAGTAGCCGACAAAAGCGCCACAGATTGAAACGACAAACTATTATACAGGGGAAGGCGGCTCTAACTGCCAAATTGGGGGGCGATGTATGAGCACCTCCGCGTGGTGCCCCCTGGAAAACGCCTTCGTGTGCCATTGTGCACACGCCCGGAAATATTCGGGAGCGGCTAAGACTCATACGGCGGAGCAACACGGCAGCCCTCAGCGTGGTAGCCGTGGCAGCAGTCATAACCAGGGCCCGGCTGTAGCTTGCGACCTGCTCCTGGCGAGTTAGGCACCGGCTCCCTTTGCGGCCAGGCTGCCCTGGCTCAATTGTCAAGTTGTGGAGGACAGCATCGGACTGGTCTGCTGTAGATGGGTAAGGGTTACACAGCTATACAGCTATGGGTAGATGGGTAAGCTGGTGGGGTGGGTAGCTAGAGAGGAGAGAGAGGAGCTGTTTTTTGGGGGCTGCATGCGTCCTTTGTTCTCTCTTCTGCTCCGCTGCACTTGTTCTCTTGGCACTCCTGGTTTT
>Ga0307945_1000817_pt1 | contig 22876 bp, 20 predicted proteins | sample OrgLakmetagen228_FD_201818 | JGI IMG/M metagenome (GOLD analysis project Ga0307945, IMG submission 201818) | Saline water microbial communities from Organic Lake, Antarctica - #228 | ecosystem: Environmental > Aquatic > Non-marine Saline and Alkaline > Saline | place: Antarctica: Organic Lake...
GAGGGGGCTGAGAGGGGGGCATGGAGACGGGTGGCATACCTGGCGTGGTGTGCGCGCGTGTGTGTGTATGTGTGCGTGCGTGTGTGTATGTGTATTTGTGTGCGTGTGTGTGTGTAGCAAAAGGTATTGTTTGCCTTGTAGTGGACAGCATGACAAAGGGCTGCATGGAAATGTTGATGCCATGCATGTATGCATGCACGTGCACGCAATCTCACCCATACACACCACATGCTGATGTGCTGAACAAGAGGGACCGGTTTTTGCCCATCAAACAGCATGCGTGCATGAAGGACAGAGGAAGGGGCCTGCAGCAAAAGCTCTGCCTTGCGCTAATACAAGCATGAGTGTGTGGGGTGTCCACATAACCCCTCTATTCACACAAGAAAAAGATATAAGGCCAAAGGTGGTGATAACACAGCCACACCATGCATCACTCACAGTGGAGTTATAATTTTTCTATTCTAATCGTCGCAACCCAAAAACTATTCCTTGCTTTCAGTTCAGGCCCACCGCCCCTGTTCGATCAAACGAACCTGCACAGTGTTCCGCTTGAGTATTCAGACCCTTAGTTCATTCAAGACCTTAGGTTGCTTGAATAAACTCAGCTGTCGCTGCCCACCACGGCCCACCCCCAGAATTTCAGACCATACACCTTGGCAGGGCATCCCTGGGGAGCATACTGAAGAGCCCCTGGCACTCAAGCAATCCCTGCCAAAAGTGCTTCCAGGGTTCTTAACAGTGCACTTTTATTGCCAATAAACAGGCCCACGTACTCAGTCCTTCAATGCAATCGTCCCCCCCCTTTTTTCGCTTTAATGGTTTTACAACTACCCGAGAACAAAAGAAAATTGTGAAGTTTTGGACCACGAGCCACATTTGTGCGCTCATGCATGGGTACCACCACTTGTCTGGTAGGGAAATGGCAAAAATATTTTCACCCCCCCTGGCCAACGCACACCTTGGACCCCAAGCCCATTTTCTTGTGCATAAGTGTTTTTGTTTTCCTTTTCACTACCCTGAACTATGACAAGTCGAGGGTTGAGGGACAATATTCGGTAGGGATTGGAGGGCCTGATTCTAAGCTCAACCAGCACTCACCTGGCATGCCTGGCATCATGCCTGGGTAGGGAGGAGGCATCCCGGGGTGGTGGGGAATGTGCATGCCTGCAAGATTTGGGGAGGAAGGGCGTTAGGGCCTGGAGATTGGATGAGCAGAATAACGCTCCATGGATAATAAAATGTATGCCATGTACATTGGAATTCGGCGCAAATGGTCTTTTGCATTGCAGGGGGACAAAGGCGCAGGGGTGATGGGAAAGGGTGTAAAAGCGAAGCTGCTGAAGACACTGGGTGTGTCTATGTCAAGGGTTCGAGAGGGTTGTGTGTGTGATAGTAGATGTTGATTAGCTTGTGAGGGCCCTGAGGCTCGTTAGTTTTTTTACCAGGGGTAGGAGGCGTAGGTTAGTTGTGCCAGGGGGTGAAGACGCGGGTTAATTTTCTGCCAGGGGTTGGAGGCGTGGGCAAAGAGGAGATGGTTATGATGGAGGAGGAGGAGGATCAAAGTTGTTGGTGCCGTGGGCATTAGAATACGAATTCAATGCAAAAGTAGATTGTGAAGGGCAGTAGAGGGCAAGCTGGGCACACTTGGAGCGCATAAATTTAAAACAGCAGGTGCTTGACGTGCAAATCACACACATACACAAAGAACTGCATAAGTTGTTATTTCCAAAATGTATGGCATACATACACACATGCATGCCCACACCCACACCCACATTCACACTTGCACCTGCCTGCCTGCCTGCCCACCCACACCCGCACCCACATCCACACTTGCACCTGCATGCCTGCCTGCCCACCCACCCACAGCTACACCCACACCCACATCCACTCCCACTCCCACACCCTCACCCAACCCACACCCACACCCACACCTGCACCCACCCACATACACACACGTGCACGCACGCACTTGGGCACGCACACACACACATGTGTATACCCACTCACACACACCTGGGTGAGGGGGCATGCCCGGATATGGGGGTGGGTGTGCAAGCACGCATGCATGCACACAAAAATACCCACTCACACACACCTGGGTGAGGGGGCATGCCTGGATATGGGGGTGGCCGCATTCCAGGGAAGGGGGGAGGAGGCATGCCAGGAGGCCTGTACACAAAAACAAGCAGGGATGTGTCATACGGTCATTTGGGACATTCAATACGTAATATACGCGTTAAATACGGAATACGCGTATAATACGATCGTTTTTTAAAAGAATTTTTTTAAGTGCCGAATTTTGACCCAAAATGGACCCGATTCGCCCCAAACGTTCCCAATTCTTTTCCAATATATTGTATGTTATTATAAACTGCATAATATCATTGGAAGCTCACTGAAAGGCCGTTGCTGGGGTGGAAATTGCCTAAAAAGGCCGAAAAACGGCAAAAGAGGCAATTTTTGCAATCGTATAATACGGCCCAAGTTGTTTAATACGGTAAAATACGCGTTAAGCACGATACGGCGTATTATACAAATTTGACGTATGATACATCTCTGAAAACAAGCAAAGCTGTCAGAATTGTGTGTGTGTGTGTGTGTGTGTGTGTGTGAACGTGAACACAGGCAGTATACCTACTGCATTATTGGCAGGGGATGTGACCATGCGTACGGTCATGGTCAACCCTTTGTTCCAATACTGCAATTCATTGCGTATGTTGTGCGAACTGAGTAATAAACAGGAAAGTTAAGTGGCATTCAATGGTGCGAGCGGATCTACCCAATGTGAGAGCACCCACGCATCCCTTTACAAACAACAGCCAGCAATCAGGTGCCTTGGCTTAAAGGCAACGAGTGTGTCTGCGTGTGTGGATGTGTGTGTTTGTGCATGCGCGAACTAGCGCTTTTATGTATGTGCACGTGCGCACGCGTGTGTGTATGTATGCATGTGTGAGAGTGTGTGCATGTCAACATGCCATGTCACCCTACCTGTGCATCCCATGGGGATATCCGTAGGGGGGGGGCATCATGTGTCCCATGGGTCCGGAGAAAGGCGGAAATCCTGGGTACCTGAGGATTGAGATTTAAATGGGGTTTACTTCAATGGCCAGTAGTATGGTGTTGAGCTGCACTGCAAAAGACGGCAGGTCGTCGATATTGAGAGGTGTCCATGCACGGCAGGATGCCCCGCATTTGATTGGAAAGTCGTGCACACACAGATTGGCATAATTATCCCCCCCCTCCTACATTCACAACATTGTCACCTGCTCAACCGCACGCACACACACACGCACATACACACCATACGACTCACCCTGGGGGTGGCATGCCCGGCCGTGGTGGTCCCATCATTTGTGGAGGTGGACCTGGCATTCCGTAACTGCTAGGAACAGGGGGTGGGGGTGCCTCAGCAGCTCCTGCCAGGAGTATGTATTCAAGTGGCGCGAATATGTGCGAGTGTGTGTTTTATGCATGAGTGAATATATGTGTGTGGTTCACGTGCATGCGTGTCAGCATCGTACACACCTGTTAATGACACCACAGGCACGCTCTCCATCCTGGGCTTTTTAGCAGGGGCTTCGTCGTCATTTTCTCCTGTAAATAACGCAAACATACAGTCCAATAGTATGCGAACGTCTATGTGTGCATACCATTGTGTGTGATGTGTGCGTTGTGTATGTGTGAGTGTGCGTGCGTGTGTATATTTGAGTGTGTGTGTGTTTATTTGAGTTTGTGTGTGTGTTTGTGTACGTGTGACCATGCGTGCTTTCTTTTGTGTACACACTTAAATTTCCTGTGAGAGACCAGGCTTGGTCCTGTTAAATTAGTAGCAGGCATTTTAGCAAGAAGACGTAAGTTACATGCTGTTGAGTTTTATAGGCATGTGTTCAAGGAATTTCATAGGCATGTGTTCAAGGAAACGCATTGCAGGCAGCTCCAAATGAATGCACGAGTGAGGACAAAGAAAGCTGTGCGCCAACGTCGGCGCCTTCACCCTTACCGAGTGATGCGGCTCCAGGCACTAAGCCAGGAGGCACCCCTGACATGCCAAAGATCTCAATCTCCATGTTGTCCCTCCCTTCCTTGGCCTTGGGGACCCTGCAAGGATCATGCAGGTGAGCACACGCAGGTGAGCGCAACAGTTTACGTGCACGTTATTCAGGACCCTCTCCCATTGCACTGAAGCTGCTGGCTGGGGTACATCACTCACTGTTTGAGGCTGGTCTTGTGGACTTGGTAGCAGTGGGTGGACAGGCCCTGGGATGTGTTGAGCTTGCGATGGCACTCTGCAAAACAGACATGCAAAGACACTAAAAGTGTGAGCCATGTTTTGCTGCACATGGTGACGCTGGACGCATCGATCAGCTTGCAGCTGCTTACAAAAAAGGCCAGGCACCAACTCGCCTGGACATTTGAAGTGGGCAGCCTTCTGGTGCTGCACGAGCGTCTGCTCGTCCTTGAACTTCCGGTCACAGTAGTCTGCGGCAGTGAATCAAAGAGGAAAGGATCGGGGTCAGACAGGTGGTGGCCTCATCCTCTAAATCCCTGCCTCTACGACTTACAGCAGAAGATGACTTCGGCATTCTTCTTTTTCCGAACCATTTTTAAATTTTAATAACAGGTATAATTGCGAGAGAATGGGCAGAGAAGCGAGCTCGCCATGGCACGCAATAGCAATTCGTCACAGGAAGCACTAGCACACCATAAATAGAGAGAGCATTGAGAACGAATCTTTCCTTCCTGGTTCAAAAGAACTTGATCACCTCGTCATGTAAAAACGTACATATCTGGCCCTACCTGGCCCCTTGCTTTCCGCCCCCATTCCCTCTAGATTATTTCTCAACCTGCTGAAATAGAGCGCCGAAGCGCCTTTATGATTCAATAGAGCACCGTTGTAACGCATAGCCGTACCGTATTGATCCGATAAAATTGGTGATGTTTGAAATTGGTGACGCCCTTGGAAAAATTTTCAAATTGTTTATGATGATACTATTATGGCGATACGCAATCTATGCTTCCCGGTTGGGATATTCAAAAAAATTAGTTTAAAAAGATTGCGCCCCACACAGCCAAAGCCATACAGCCAAAGCCAGCACCTCCCGTCTTTCGCAATGGGTTAAGTAAAAAAGAAATATTCCAGTGGGGAAAAGGGGCGGGAAGAGCCTTGTTTCTGAGTGCCGTCCCTATTCCCTGTTGTAAGGTGCACTCATGAAACAAGGCTTTTCTCACCCCTCTCCCCCCATGGAATATTTCTTATTTTTTACTTAGTCCATTGCAAAACACGGGAGGTGCTGGCTTTGGCTGTGTGAGGCGCAATCTTCTTATAACTGATATTTTTTGATTTTCTGATATTCCAACCGAGAAATATAGATTGCGTATCGTAATAATTGGTGATGGCTTTTTTTGAAGGGTTGTTTATGATGCCCTTAATAGGTGGTGGCTGTTTTAAGGGGCAGGGACAGGGGGCAGGAGGCCCTAATAAGAGGGGGGGGAGGCTCTCCTCTCGTTCAAAAGCGGCTCCTTTCATTATATTTGAATTTACTGGTATAGTTACGCGTTTTTTTTTGTGTGCAACGGCTCAATTGCCGGAAATGCGCCACCGCAGGGGCGATTTTTGAAATTGGTGACGCCCTTGGAAAAATAAATAATCGGTACTAATAGAAATATGGCCGAATTTTCAGTTTACAGGTTAAAAATTTTTGTGAATTCAAGGCATGAGAACAATCCGAGAAATTCTGAATTTTTCTCTCACCTTTCCTCCTTATTTTTTCTGCACATGAAACACACCCTTCCTACGCACAGTGAGACTAACACACACGTGCAAACTCTGTCATCACGCAAATTAGTCTCTACCACCAATTCCTCTTACCACCATTTGCTCTTACCACCCGCCAATTAGATGTGTCAGATCACCATTACTCACGACCAGGACTGTGTGTCCTCTCTTGAACCGACCTCGACTGACTCCCCTTTCCACCTGCATGCAGAACGCCCTCCCTGACCTGACAGTTTTGGCCATAACTGGCTGCCACACAGTCAAGGGCGTGTCAGATATCAGCAGATAGCTGAACTGTCGCGTCCTCACAAAGCGGAATGCAGACGCGCTGCTGTCCCTGTCGTCAAACCCCTTTGACAATCAGGCAAAGGTGGAGTAAGCGCTGTCTGCTATGCTAGCACGTCCTCCATTTTTTCCTGTATCAACCTGTGCCTTCCGAGAGTCTGGTTCATGCATCAGTTGCAAGTTGCATGATAGAGCTGTGATCTGTGACGCAATGCTATAATGTAACACCTGCCTGCAGGCTCTCGCCCGTGGTACCCTACCACCACAGCGGAGCAAGTAAGACTGAAATTGACCAGCACGGCATGCACCAGCCAGGTGGGCTTGCTTACATACACATGCATGCTTTTGCTTCACACTTTTCTTGCAGGTTTTACAACTGCTGTCCTTTTCTTTTTTTATTGGGACCGTCATCAACTGCCATCATCAACATTCACTGATCAGATAGTGATTGTCAGGTTTCCCTCCCCTGCGCAGGCCATGACCACAAAGGGCGGGGTGGACAGCTTTGCCTCACAGGGCGGGGCCCGCCAAATCATCATTGCTTTCAAGTACCTGAACCAGCGCGGGTAAAAATATGCATTGTAGTGCACGTCTGTGTTGAGTGGCAGGCAAGGTTTGAGAGTCCGGACACTTGTTTTGCTAGGATGACGGCCTTACCCTTTCTGCCACACCCTGCAGCAGCAGCAGTAATACTGCCACCCTTCCTTCTAAAAGTTGTCCAATAATGGGCTTTCTCAGTTGCACAGTTCCTTGTTTGTTTTGGTGCAGGCTTTCCAATGACACTGTGGAGATGGGGCCCTCCGGATTGACATGGGTAATCGTCCAGACTTTATACAGATTGCAGGGCGTGAGCGCAGGCGCAGGCGTTCTCGTTGAGGTACAGATGCTTATGCAGAAACAGGACAGTGTAGGCCCAACTGAAATGCCCTTGCGACACAAAAGGGTTGCTGCATTAATGAAACATGAAATCGACTTGTTACGCCAAAGCGTGGTGTCTGCATTGAGATAAGTAATGTACTTTGATCTGCGCTTCGTAATTATCTCTTGTTTAATTAGATGCACAACAAGCGACTGGGTTGTGCAGATTGGTGGGTGCAGGGGACCGCTGTAGTGGTTCCAACGAGTGCAGAAATTAACTGTCCTCTGCCGAGGGCTTCTAAGAATGACTGAGCTGACCAGCCGTCAAAAGATTCCCACTGTTTGTGCACAAACTTGTGAGCAGTGGTATCCTACGGCGATCTGCCTGCGCTAGGTGTCAGCAGGTTGAGTGCACACTTTCCTTGTCTTGGTCCAGGTAGAAGACAATCATATGTCACTATTCATGGACAAGTGTGCACCAACTTTGTAGCACAGGAATTAGTTGAAAGATGGGGATGCCGGATATGGGACCGGCACGCTAAGACGGAAAATATACAGCTATTTTATTAATCAGAAAAGAGTAGCCGCACACGCTTCCGTCCTAGCGTGCCGTTTTCATACCCAGCATCCCTATTTTCGACCCTTTTCCTCTGCTACAATTTGGTGGAGCTGCAGCAACGTACCTATATTGTCTAAAAAGCAAGAGCGTGTAACTCCCTGTGCTGACACACTGCCATTTCAGGAATTATCGCTGAACCCGGAGGGCTATTACCACCAAGGTCTGTCAGCAAGAGAGACAAGGGGGCACAAGGCTAACAATTGGCCTGTGTAAACCAATCGTTCTAGGGACCCTGGTACGCAGATGTTAGCTTGCAGATCTGCACTGCATTGATTCTGCTTGCTTATTTCTTTCCTTTGCCTCGTGAAAATTGTTAACTCGCTCTGCCCTCTTCCTGAAAGATCTGCGCTCAGACGCACAGTCTCTCTGTTTGACTTTCTGGTTGACAAGAACTTGAGTCTTGAAAAAAGCACATTTAAGCTAATGTAAATTAGGCTTTGTTGTTCTTTGCTTGCTCAGACGCAGCACCCGACCTTTTCCTCTGCTACAAACTTGAAGCTGTGCGATTACAAATGATCCACTTGATTAGGCGATGCTATCTTTACGGTGTTGGGAGCACTAGACAATTATATCGTCATACACATACGGTAAAGGTGCACTGTTCCAAAATTTTCTGTGTATTCTAAATTCTATAATATGCTACTGTATGGGACACATGTGCAACAAGTCTTAGAAAAGTGACATTGTACCCTTCTTGCAGGTGGCCCCCTCCGGTAAATGTGCGCTAACCCTTCTGCTAAATGATTTATTTGCCTACTCTGAAATCGTTTAGAGCAAATGATTGGTGATCTATAAGAATTGATTTGTAGAGATGAGGAAGGAGGTGGTGAGTATGGTTGATTAATGACCTATCATTTGCTCTTAAAGATTTCAGAGCAGGCAAACAATTGCACTGGATATATCCAGAGTTAAACATTTCACCTATGCATTATGCCCTTTCCACAGGGGGGCCTTGCCGTTAGGGGGGAAATGGGTTGGAGCTAGGCATGCATGTTTGGCAGTCACATTTGGACACTGAATGACAGACAGCGGGGTGTTTTGTCATTTGCTTCATGCATTTGCTTGCGTTCAGGCACTCATTCTCCACTTGGGATGACTTCTGCAAGCAAGAGAACGTGCATGTGATCCGCAGCAAAACCAATTGATCGCACGCATAAGCATGGACCTCAACCCGTGATCTTGCTGAAACCCACTCTTCCTGACTACTCGCTAATTACACCAGCTATTTCGAGGTGGTGTTTGTTGGCCTGCAGTTTAGTGTTGCAGGGCTGGCTGAATGATTTAAATTGAGGTTCCCTGGCAATGGCCAGGACGAGTGGTCTGTCTGACCCTTAGCTTAACTCTACAGTTTCTGTGCCTGGCGCTTTGTTGGTAAATACCTCTCTGACTGGACCTTGAGCTTGTCTGCTAGTAAAGAAAAACCCGGTACCAAACCCCACAGTGAGGTTTCCATTATCAGTGTGGCAGGAGAGCTCGTCCTCCGTCACCAAGCAAGCCTTTTGAGGATGACCTGCATGAGGTGATGGAGGCTATTTCCTAGAGCGCTCAAAGAAAAAGCCTCTTTACGTCATAGGCTCTCGGCGTGGGACAGGCGGGAGCCTATAACGTAAAGATGGTGCTCTTTGACAGGCCGTTCGTGCTTCCTTCCTTGCTTTTGTTAGCTGCCAGGTATGCAACATTGGTGACAGTGAGGTCCGGTGCAACAGTGGGGGCAATCAGGTCTGGTGCCAGGCTTAATCATGATAATGATCTTGCAGACATTTTGACGTTTATCCTGCAGGCACTTGGCTATGCTGCCAGCACACGCAACAGGCAGGAGCTGATTACGACAACCTCAACAATGAACTGGAGTTGCAGGTGTGGCCCTGTTTAGCTCAAAAAGTTTGGTCTGTGTTCTTAGGGGGAAGCAAAGATCAGGTACATCCTGTCTTACTGTTTGCAAAGCAAGTGAACTGCTCAAAAATGGTAACACACCTTGCATGATCTTGCTCAGCTGTCCCATCCCACTCACGGAGTAAGGCCATCTGCTTTTTTTCTCAACCCGCATTAAATAAGTTGGATATCAAAATTTCTTTTTCACATCCAGAACATGATACTGCCTAAACTCCGCTTGGATGCCAGTACTTGTGTGCACAATCAACAACGGCCTGGCACGCGACCCGCCCTCACAAAAGGCACAGGCATCGACCGATCCTGGTGACATGTTACAAAAGCAAACTTGAATTTGCAATCACATTGGTTCTTTAATTTACATTGCACGCTACCTTTGTTATTAACTGCAGGCAAAACGGTGGAAGAAACACTGGAATGCTGGATGTTCCGGTTTGCTCAGCTTCATCACGGCAAGCCATTATTCAGGACCTTCCAGGATAAAAACAATGAATGCCGTGAAAATCAGCACCACTGTGAAGCTTGTCCTCACAGTAAATAATTTCAGGCATAAAGTCACATTTTCTGATAATTATACTTTGGATATGATTACACTTAATCTAATGATGATCATCTGATCTGCAGACACCACCCTTATTTGCTCCTACATTCAAGGTAAGCTTTCCCCCGTAACTAACTAATTTATTGACTCTACCTTTGTAATTGATACATTTTAGGCTTAGTTTGAAATGGCAACACAGGCTGTAATTTTCAACAGGATACGAGAAAAGGCAAGTTGAACGAAGTTCTTAAGGACAATTTACCAAATTTTAGGTTTGACAAACCAGCTCAAATTTTCCATCCACGAATAAAGATGTGGCTGCTTATTGGTCTGTTGTTGAACCACACCTGCAGGCGCCCGCTTCCTCAGCTGCACGACGGACTCCCACATGGTGAAAGTTAGTGAAAAGTACTGCTGACCGCAGCACTACATATCCATATGCAAGCTTGTCCTGCAGCTGGTACCGCATATATTTTATGATAATGAGTACCCTATTCACAATCGCACACACACACACATACAAACACACACACACATACACTTGAGCCTACACATGCCCTTCGTGAATGCACATGCAACTTTTCCAGCTTTAATATTTCTCTCCAAATTGGTAGAAGGCATTGTGACTGGATTTGTTGCTAAAGCATGCTTTGACAGTCAAATCTCGAGTAAGGAGTAAGCAGAGTTCCTTGATTGCTAATTTAATGATTTGGTTTGTCCTGTCATGCTTGACATTTGGGTGGCCCAGATCCAGGCGTGTGCAATGCCAACAAGAGCAGCAACAGGTGAGGAGGACAAAGTGCTGGATGGCAGATGTAAGCATGAATCGCCCCCATCATGATTTACACCCTTGGCCTCTCCTCTAAGGTGGAGGAGGATGAAGTGTTGGCTGAGCAAGCTGGGACCAGCAGGGGCACCAACGCCAGCACCCAATAACAGTGAGATGCAGGGTGTTGGCAGCTGTATGCACCACTCATATGCTACAATGCTGTGTTGTTGTGTTGTGATAAGGGGGATAACCCATCACACATACTTCTGAAAAGGTCCGTAAAACCAATTGAGCTGAGCAGTTGGGATCCTTTCTATTGCTGAGGATGTGTCCGGCTGGTCGCCTTGCGTTCTCGCTTGCATCGCAGTCAGCAGCTTTCTTTTACTTGAGTTCAAGTGCCAGAACTGAGCTCGGACTCTAGCGCACAGCACGGGTACTGCCTACGTACCTGCCTACTTACCTGCCAAAGGGTACAAGCAGCTGCAGTACGCCAAAACGGAAGGATACCAAGGGAATGCCCCTCTGAAACTGGCCAGCTAGTGCAAGCGTGGGCCCAGGTCCTCCTAATTTATGATCATCGCTGAAGATCACGGCTGTCTGCTTATTCATATCATGATGTAAATAAGCAGACAGCCGTGCCAGGTGTTGAGTCAACAAACAACCTGTGTGCGCCGTCTTGGTGACCTGCACAGATGCTATGTGACACAGTGCTGTAGCAAACCATTTTGCACAGATTTGTGCTTTGTCCTTTTTTATTGCAGAGTGCGTTCCTTTCCCCATTTTAAGTTGATCATGGTAAGCTGATTGTAGGGAGTTCCAGTGTTATTAGCGGGCAGGACAAACAACTATTCTGCAAGTAAAGAAGAGCGAATTATAGCATCGAATGTGAGTCAGTCTTTGTTTGCTTCATAAAGTCCGATCTTTGATCAGAGTGGTTCGTCAGTTTGCTATTATACACAGTGTCCAGCTTCCGATCAAGACCACTTGGAGTCAAAACTATCTGCATTTTCTAACTTCTTTGGTTTGGTCAAGTTGATGCCACAGAGGTTACAGATTAAGCCATCAATTAAAAAGTGCTACTGCTAGGCTGCGTATGTGAAGCACAAGCACAATGAGTGTAGCGATCGAATATTATTTAGTACACAGAAACTTAAATAAGTCAGCCAAATGAAGTAAAGGAACGCCATGTTATAAAACACGTCCGGCATAAACTAGGAACAAACACTGTTATGTGTTGAATCAAACACCATAAATGGCAGCCAAGACCAAACAATATAACATTCCCTAGCAAGCTAGCAGGCTCAGCTTGCAAATGCCCTGGAGTCTGGAGCGAGCTGCTGCTTATCTCCTCCTCTCTCCTCAGCCCTCTGCCCATCAAGAGCACCAGCAATTAAACCGGGAGCTAAGCAGCTACAATAGAAGCAGCACCCAAGAAAGTCATTAATGAGCTCAATTGACGATACTTGTTGCTTGGTCGTTCTCTGCGGGCACCAGCAATTTCCAGACAGCTGGGAAGCCGGTCAGGTAAGCCATAAAAGGAAAAGGAAAAAACCTATGCAGATAGTGAAAACCACTCCCTACATTGTAATTTTAAGGAAAAGAGCCGCTTTGGCGCTGAGTACCGAAGATCTCCTCCACCACAGAGAGGAAAGGTTAATGAGCTGAAACGGGGCCCTGTTGTGAGTTGATAATTGCACTGGAAAGGACACGCCTGGTGTGGACAATTTAGCAGCGTAGTTAACAAAATACACATGGAGCTTGGAAGCAGTCATTGAACTCTTTCAAAAGTAAAACTCAGCTCGTTAAAAGACTGCAGAGTGTGAGTGCTGTAGATAAAAAGACTGCAGGGTGTGAGTGCCATAGATATGGTGCCACTCACACCAAGACGATGATGAGGAGAGTACCGTAATGAAATATTTTTGAAGAATGGTGCAGAGATCTTTGTGCTGCTCCTTTGCGACGTGTGACTGGCCACGAGTCTAGTGTCCTCACGGTTCTTGATCACAATGTGGATGCCACGTTAAAAGATAATTTCATCCAACATCCAAGTAAGGAGTGTCCATCACTCCCCGCCACGCTAAATGTAGGGGGTAGGCGTCATCATTTACAACACTCACACTTTGATTTCACAAGCTTGGCCGCAAGCTCATGTACACTCTGGCAATTGAAAGTGCAACTGCAACGCCCCTGACCGGAACTAATGCCACTTTCCAGTAATGTTTCAACATTAGACTCATCATTAGGTGCCGGGGCATTCCAGCGATCAAAATTGGGCGGCTGCAGCTGGCTCCACTGACGTCCAAGCTACTCCCTATATGAAATGGTGGCACGAGACAGAACCGGCCTGCATTCCTGCTGATTTTAATGACTTTCCCCACAATTTCTAATTACTTAGCAAATATGCCAAGGGGCGTTCGAAAGCCACCGTAACAGCAACAACACTGCAATCAATCTAGGAATCTTTTTGCACATCCGCCCCTCCCTGATTGAGAAGGACAATAAGGCGCTGGCCCACTCTGCCACACCAATGTTTCTATATTTATTAAAGGAATTCAAATCAGCTCGTGCCTTTACGCTTATTGCCCCTAGGCCTGTATCTCCCCCAGGCCTGTATCTCCTTTCAGACGACCTTGCTGTTTTGTCGTAAGGAATATAATCTGCGAGATCAAGCAGCGTGAGGCCTCCTTAAAAAAGGAGAAGGCTGCAAAAACCAGGGGCAGGTTGCAACATACACCGTATTAGTTATGAGCACAGCTTGTTGCGAGAGCGCTAGTAATATTACGGTTACCATGTACGCTGTTGTTCCTGGTAGGCTGCCGGCATGGGTGAGAATACGGGTAGATTCTGCCTATTTTTATTTCAGTGTAGAATTTTAAATGTGTCACATGCACTACAGACACATATACGCAGCAGTGGGATGTACACCCTTACGGTCAACGAATCACAGAGGCCCAGTTAAGATACAATGACGAATTATCGTACGAGATGCTTGTGTATTGTTTTTGAGCAAACAGGAATCTTCGATTTAACGGCGCGTTTACAACGGCGGGTTAAGGTTAAGTCAATTAACCCGACTTGCAATTTCCGAATTAACCGCGGTTGCTATTTAAACCCCGTTTGCGTTTACAACAAACAGGGTTAATATTAGGTCAAACACCTGCTCCTTTCTGTCGCTGTTGGTGCCAACGTGCTCATAAATCTGTTTAGTAATCCCCTGTGAACTATCATAATTGTGGCATGCAGAACATGAACTTTGTTCATCTTTGACCAGAGGCAAAAATCGGGTCTCCTGGCCTTTTTGACCTGTCGACATGCTTTCCTCTGAATTAATATCTCATTTCAATTGCATCCTGGCCTTCTGGGATTTTTTTAGCCCTTAACCTTTTTATTTTTTTCTTCCAGGGGGGGGGGATGGGAGAAAAAATAATTTATTTAACCCGATTGAATTTCCTTAACCTGACATTTAACCGCGCGTTGTAAACACACATTTGGGTTAAGTATTTCCAATATTCATTAACCTTAACCATTAACCCGCCGTTGTAAACGCACCGTTGGGTTCAGTCCGCAGCCCCAAAAAATATATTTTAGTTTCAAACTCCCGCATCAATCCCGCACCCTGGAAATATTTAATTTACACCAACCCCACAGGCTCCAAAATACGCCAAAAATCCCCGTTTTTCAATCCCGCACCCCCAAAATAAATAGATGTTTTTGTGCGCGCAGTCACCCCGCAGGGCAAAAAACGATTTTTTTGCGCGGTGATATAAAGTCTGTACGGTATAAGACTCTCAGTTTCTCTAGCACTCCATAAGCCCTAGAAACTCATTGTTGCTAGCAGGGTTCCAACACAAAGCCAATTTGGTACCAAGTACCGTAGAACTCCTTTACTGGTTCCGATGCTGTCCCTTTTTTACCTAGTACTGTGTGCTCTTCTCGGGTAACCACGTAACCATCCGCAAGTCAGATAGCAGCTTGCTAACGACAAGAAACTGAATCCAAACCAGTGGGAGGTTCAACTGATTGAGTTCAATTCTGTGAAGACACTACTATGCCTGATCCTTACTTTCAAAAGGCGAAAACACAGCACAGCGTGCTTATCTCTAACCGACATAGACAAGGATATAGGAAGTCAAGCTCCACGTGATCCTTGTTGGAGTAATGGGGACTATTCACAATAACCACACAGACAAAACCTCTGGCATTTATATGGATTACCATAAGATTAACAAGCTGAATGAACACTCCATCAGACATGCTATGCATCTGCACTAATAAAAACAAAATATGCACTGCAATACAACTTAAGCAACAACAGTCATGATGTGGGTCTGGGTGCCACGGCACACATCCCCCCTGACCACACTAATTTTTTTATTTCGTGTTGCGCGGTGGGGGGTGCCTGGTGCGGGCACTTGTGTGACCCCCTCCCTTAATCACGCTGGCTGTGTCTTCACTACCAGTGGAGTCTTTTATTTTTCTTATTCTTTTCTACCAGCAGACAAAAAGGCCCTGTCAGAGAGGTAGGACCAACAGAGACGAATCATGTTACAAGTAGTTGGTTGGTTGAGAGTTTCCGTGTGTGTTGCTTGTTCAATAAGCTGGATGCGCCAGTCTTGTTGATGATCTTTACCTCCTGGACAACATGTGGCATTCTAAGAGGAACCATTAGAGGGGATCCTCAGGAAACCCTGTATTGCGTTAGGTCTCATTTTTATTTCTCTGGTCATGAGGCCGAGAAGTCTGTCTGAGTTAGTGATCCCAGCTCTAGTAAGAAGCAGCAGCATGAGAGCCAGTTAACGATGAGTGGCAGTAGTAGACACATAGGTACGTGTATGTGTATGTGTGTGTGCGTGTATATGTGTGTGCGTGTGTGTGCGTATGTGTGTGAGTGTGTGCAGAGAGCGCACAGGCATGAGATGGTATTACCAGCCAGTACAAGTAGAAGAAAAGGCACAGCGATGCAAACCTCGGTTGGATGGTTTTTCCACCTTGAATGCTTTTCTTGGTCCGAAGGCGCCACCAAAATTGGTTGTTGTGCCGAGTTGTATACTTGGCAGTGTCAGTGATTTGACCTAACACCCCACATTACCCAGGCAATGAAAATCAGTCACCACATTATTTAGGAAAGGTGTCACTTAGGTACTGTCTAGTACCATAAAACTCCTTCACCACATAAGATGAAAAAACAATGAGGATCAGGAGGATTGCAGTCTTGGTCTGAAACCTGTCATCATGCTACTAAGTCAGCGGAAGAAAAGAAAAGAAAAACGCAGGGAGTGAAAACCACTCCCCACATTGATTAAGGAAAGGAAAGCCATTTTGGTTCCGAGTAACCTAAGACTACTTTATCTGTCCTTACTATGATTGGCAGGAATGTGCAGGGGGTGCACCTGCAGAATTGCTGTGTGAGAGGAGATGTGCCATTCTACTCTTGCCTCAAAACCCCTAAAGCAAGCCAACTTACGTTAGATTCTTACTCCCGTATCCTACCCCAACACATCAGTACAGCACGTCAACAGTGGGCCATGGTTTCCAAGTTTCCAATGAAATGGCATGTGCTCTGGACTTGGCGCGGACAACACTGCAACATAGGTTTTGGTGCCAACTATAATGCATTTGCCATTAAACGGATTTCTCAGCTTGCCACCCAGTGTATGATGATACAAAAATGCTTAAGTGCATGCAACACTCCTACGATCCGCAATGTATGAGATGTATAGTGAGCTACCAACCACTACAGAGCATTGTTGCGAGATAACCCGAAATACTGCACCACGCTTGGCTTCATCCCCAAGACAAAACTCACATATGCAAGGCCAACCTCGGACAGCTTAAACTCTCCAACCACACCTGGAGCATGGATATTGTTGTTGTCTGTAATAAAGAAGCAAAACAGTATTTAATTTATGGCTCGCCGGATTGTTTGCAAAAACTGCAAAGGAGTATCCCAGGAGCAGTTTGGGAAAAAATCAAGATCTCGCGAGAGAGGACATGGATCACACCACCAACCATGTTTGCCCCCAATACTTTTAAGTCAAAAAGAGAGGACGTCACTAGCCAAGAAAGAGGCCAACATTTTAACGTCTACCTTCAACCATGGGACCCCCTTGACCCACACTAATTGTTCTCCTTTTGTGTGATTTGGCGGTGGGGGGTTGCCTGGTGCGGGCACCTACGTAACCCTCTCCCTCAATCATGCTGGCTGTGTCATCACTACCAGCGGAGTCTTTCCTTTCTCTTTTTTCTATTTGCAGACATAAAGGCACAGTTAAAGAGATCCAAAAAAAGTACCAGAAGGAGGAAAGAAGTCAAAAAGAGACCTGAAGTGGCATGGACAAATCGTATTATGTCCCCAGCAATAGTACTATGCGGTTATTTGGTTGTTTGGCCAGCTTAAATAGTCATCTTGCAACAAACTCAATCATGTTGGAGAAGAGGGGAAGGAGGCGTTAAACTACACCTTCACAGGATGGCTTGGCGGACCTGTAAGGCTGACCCTGCCAGGACACACAGTGTGCACTCTCTGCTCGTACATGTGTGTTCTATCTCTTGCTGTTCCAACCCTCTTCAGTTGGCTGGCCATGCCGCAGCTCCTTCTCGGATCTAGAATGTTTGCTCAGACATTTGCTCATTATATAATGCGTTAATATGTCTAGCAAACAAATACATTCAGGGACCAAACACGGGATGGGGCGTCCTTCACTTTTATAGACCACCTAACGCTCAGATTTTGTAAATGATAACAGCTACACCTGTCAATCCAGATATAATGGGGTTACCAAATAAACTGGCTCATCCAGCTTATTAAGTTAAAATGTAAAGCCTGCTTTTTTGCTGCCACTCATATGTCGTGACAAAGCTGAAGGCAAAACTCTAGACTATGCAAAGATCAGCAGGACAAGCTATTATTCACAGCAAGTCTTGCATGATGGAAAGGAATTATACTTAAAAAGCTAACCTGATAGTCACCATTGTTTTTGAAATGCATTCATCTTACATTTTGCTAAAAGCATATGCATTCATCTAAATATCGCAAGGATATTCTCTTGACTCAAAAGCGCACCATATCCTTTTGTTTACAACAATCGTCGATTACCCACTATGCCTCCGGGTTAAACAGACAGCAGCACACTGCACTGTTTTTGACGGTAAACTCCTCAAATCTGAAGATAAGATAGGCCAATTTATAATCTATGAGGCTTACAAGAAGGGACTGAGCAGAGCAACCATCCTCAACTCACCTGTGGTTATCAGCACTAAAACCTTGGAACAAATAAGGCATAGATATTGGGTTTAGATTTAAATAGGTAAATCCTAAACCCATAAATGTGCCAACCCTAACCTACAAAGCGCTGCTAGCATGGCTACTCCCAAACCTCTCAGGCAGCACAAGATGAGGTAAACATCTTCTTGCGTTTAGAAATCCATGCCTTCATGCCCAGAACCATGACTCCTCTACCAGAGTAGCCAAGGGATGTACCGACTTGAAAACGCTAGCGAAAAACAAGGCACTCAATCAAGACTGGATCCTCCGGGTGTACACTTGCTGATATTATAACGTGAGTTCTGTGGAACAACAAGACCAGATTGTCAGCTGTGTAACGCACAAGAACAACACACTCAGCGTGACTGATCTAGTCAGACAAGGATGCAAAAGCGGGGAATTTCAAGTGGTGTTGATGATTGGAGTGATGGGCACCAGCTGCAAAGAACATACCGACAAACTCTCTCTCAGATCTAGGACTGAGATTGGACACAACAAAATGAAGACTAAGCTCATCCAAACAAATGCGCTTCTTTACCAATCCACATTCTCTATCTAATACTGAACGATAACGAAGGCCATAGCTGTCGGAGCACCGTGTGGGTAGTTGCAACCCAATTAAGTGCCGCCTTTGCCTGCCTGCCACACCTCCTGATTCTCCAAAATACAACATAGCTTTGAAGGTTAGGGGACCTTGGGATCTTAGGTGCCTGGTGCCGGCCAGCCGTGCTCCTTCCCTGATGCTGGATTATCATAGTACGATTCTCTATTGTAGCTGCCAAAACAATCCTTCCCCACCGCCTACCATTATCATCTGCCCACTCCCACGAAAAGAAACATAATGTGTGCTTTCCAGTGAGCAGTTGCGAGTTTCCAAACAGCAGGGCGTGAGACCCATCGGGAGACCGGCCGCGGGCGTGTAATGCACTCGCGCTGGCATAAGACAGCACATAAATTTATTACAAGGATTATTCAAGAATTTGTTGATTAGTCGGTGGCCTTTTTTTCCACTCCGTAGGCTACGCTTTCGCGTAGAAATCTCTCTTACAAACAATTGCCTAATTCCTCTCAAGAACTAGGCTAACATGGGGTGAGTTCTTGCCTTTGCCGCGACGACAGTGGGAACTGGAACCCCCACAGCACACCCCGGCCCACTCATATCCCGTCCTCCTATTTCACTATGTGTGCAGTAAGACCCGTGGATTGGGAGCCGGGCGCAAGCTGCGGATTCACCGCCGTGAGGAGAAGTAAGCAGTGTTTGGGGTGCAAACACTTGCATAGGGTAGGGCTGGGAGCCCGGCTGCCAGCACAAAAGCCGCAGCAGTGCATCATCAGTTTGAGCAGCTGGATGAACAGCTCATGCCACCAGCAGCCCTCAGCTATGGCAGGAAGGACAGGCACACACAAACGCGCACACTCTGCTCCATCTGGTTGGCATGCGCGGCTGCCTGCACTCACCAGGCTCCCCCTCCCCCCCTCCTCTCTCTCCCTGTTGTACACAGGTGGGCTGACAAGGACTACAACAAGAGCCACTTGGGCAGTGAGTGGAAGAAGCCCTTTGCCGGCGCTTCCCACTCCAAGGGCATCGTACTGGAGAAGATGTGAGTATTTCCGACTCGTTTGCGCACCAGAAGACGCACTTATTTATCGCGTCTCCTCCTCGTTTAGGGGGGTGACGAAAGTAAGGGGGTGCATTTTTTCCCTTCCCGCTACCCCTCATTTCCTTTCCTCTTGCACATCCACGCACGCAGTGGCATTGAGGCCAAGCAGCCCAACTCCGCTATCCGAAAGTGCGCCCGTGTGCAGCTGATCAAGAACGGCAAGAAGATTGCAGCTTTCGTGCCCATGGATGGATGCTTGAACTTCGTGGAGGAGAACGTGAGTGCAATTGCTCACAATTGGCTGGGTAGTGCCAGCACATGGGCTGGTGTGGTATGTTGCAGCTTACAGCGTTCTCACGGAAGCAGGATGTGCAGAAAACAGGGGTGCAGCAGTCGAGCAACTACACATGGAAATGCCACATGGAAATGCGCACAGCACCACTCCACAAGCATGCATCTATGCAAGGGCAGTGTGCTGATAGGTAATCCGACTTTGAACACTTGCACACGCGACCTCAAACAGATACTTGCATGACATGCGGTGCACGCACACAGCAAAGGTTAAGGGGGGGGGGGGTTGGCAGCCAGATACAACAAATTGATGGGTTTTGCCTATCTCAGCCAGTGGAGTACGTGCGACAAAAGAAGCTGCAGCTGTCAAATAACGACACACGCACCACTCCACGCACATGCATACAAGACGTGCATGTGTAAGTGCCGTGTCTCAGGCAATTGCATGACACTCCAAACACGGCATGCGCATGTGAGGCATGTGCCAAATGTAATTTCTCATGTAGATAGTTGACGCACACGGTAACAACCACAGAGCAAGCAATTAAGCACACTAATTGCAGAGGTTACGTCACGTCTGCGTTCGTTTTCAGAATGATACAAGACAAAGCAGATGCAGGTCATTGAAAAAACGATTCAGTGTACTTCAGCACTTCGCATCAATAATACCTTCTCACTTAACACTGTGCACTAAAGGTCGGCATCCTTTTCAATGAGTAGTATGAGGTTAAAAGAATAACCTCAAGAAAGGGGCGTTTTCCAGTACAGAGCTGACAAGGCAAGCACACTCTCTTTCAACTAAAATAAATTCCCGTTGAATGCCTGCAGGATGAGGTGCTCATTGCCGGTTTCGGTCGTCGTGGACATGCTGTGGGTGATATTCCCGGTGTGCGTTTCAAGGTGCGTATCTGTTTCTCGTGTCAATGCGAAGCACGCTGATGTGTATTTCAACTGGAGCTCAAAACAAGTATTTTCAGTGGTTTACAAATGTGAAGTTTGCTTTCCATGTCTTCGTCAATATTGACGCTAGTTTGTCTAATCCTGGCAAAGTGATGGAAGTAAAGTTAGGGACCGTGAAGCCTTTAATTCACAATTTTAAACAACGAACAGCTAGCATCTCGTCAGTTGGGTTTTCAACTGGTCTAGTTAAAGAAGCAACTGACGAGATGCTAGCTGTTCGTTGTTTTAAATAGTGATTTAAAGGCTTGACGGTCCCTAACTTTACTTCCATCACTTTGCCTGGATTAAACACACTGACTTCAATATTAACCCTGGGGATGGAGATTTTGTTTCGGCTGCTTAGGAGGCTCGCTGGTAGGGTCAAGCTGGGGGGGCAGCTGCTAGCGTGATGGAGGCTGAGCAGGCAGGGAAGGGAGAGTACGACGATTGCCTTGGCTCTTGTGCTAGGAATATTCCCAAACATTCGTAACGTTGTTGTTCCGTTCAACTTCAACTTGTCCGTAACAACGACGTTGCGGTTGTTTGGGAATATTCCTAACACAAGGGCCAAGGCGATCGTCGTACTGTCCCTTCTCTGCCTGCTCAGCCTCCATCACGCTCCTCAGGGGTGTGCACAGATAGAGCTGTCATCACCAGCTTGTATATAGCATACGAGTAGCGGCAAGAGTGCTGCGTAATGAGTGGGATGAGCCAATACTCTTTATATTGTGTCTGTCATTATTCCTGTGAAATGCGTGCATGTGCAGCCTGCATGTGTTGTATGTATGTGTATGTATGTGTGGGCATAAGCGTGAGTATGTATGTGTGTGTGTACGGAAGTATTTTGCAGGGAGATATACATTATCAGACCGTGTTCCATGATAACATCACAGCGCTTCATCTGTCTGTCGTAACTGTGCTGTTAGTGCTTCAAAGTCAGTACTGACCATAGATAACAAGCACCAGTACAAGTGCAATTGAACTGTGACATTGTTTTACCCATCTGAAAGGTTACAAGGTTATCAGGTGCGATACAAGCCGTGACATACAGTTCGTAGCTGAATATACTTTGAATTCATTCTTCTCATTGAAGTGACAATCAGTGTTAAACCTTCAATCAAAGCACAAAGTAATTGTCTGTCTTTTATACTTTATGCGCAGGTGGTGAAGGTGTCTGGTGTGTCTTTACTTGCCCTTTTCAAGGCCAAGAAGGAGAAGCCTCGTTCATGAGCTGCTCGTGCTGCTGCAGGCCATATGTAACGCAATGTAAACATCAATTAGAACGCATTTGTCGGGCGTGCCCCTCTCATACGTTTTTAAAGTTTTCTAGGGCAAATACACAGTGTTGCTCACATCACGAGCAATCTTTAGTCTTGTTGCATTTTGGCCTGTATCAGCTCGCTATACAATTCCACCTCCTCTGCCTGAGTTCTTGAGACCAGTGAACGACACGCTTTTTGTGGGCAAGGGGGTTACAAGGATGGCCTACAGCCCGAGACTCTGGCAGATGGCAATTGGCTGGTGAAACAAAATCAACCAGTGTCGAAAATTGAAACTAAATCCGACACAAACTTGAGGAGTCTGTATGAGTCTTGATTCAGGAATGCATTGATCTCAAAATCAGTGATACTGTGATGACAAGCCAGAAAGGAATAAATTCAGAGCTCGAAGGAGCAAACGCACGCAGAGTCTTAAACGTTCCTTCAAAAAGGTCTCTGTATCTCATGCGCAGCTCGCACACTTCAGCACAATTGCGAAAGAAAAGCACATGCTTCTCATCTTCAACTTCTCCACACTCACATTTATCACAAACGCTAGAACCACCATGCCATTTGTAAGACTCCACTCTCAAATGGTGTGCACGCAATCTGAACCTGCTGAAATTCCTCAACACATGTTTGTCCAGATCCTTGTACAATGGTTACAATGGGGGGTGACCTTCAGCCAGGTAGTTTGGCTGATCGGCTGCTGACTGGTCTCGGCCAGCCACAAATAAATCCATAAGCTCAGAAAGAAAAAGAAAAAGTCTATTGTTCTGCT
>Ga0307945_1000822_pt1 | contig 22836 bp, 23 predicted proteins | sample OrgLakmetagen228_FD_201818 | JGI IMG/M metagenome (GOLD analysis project Ga0307945, IMG submission 201818) | Saline water microbial communities from Organic Lake, Antarctica - #228 | ecosystem: Environmental > Aquatic > Non-marine Saline and Alkaline > Saline | place: Antarctica: Organic Lake...
ATCCCTGTGCGGGGTTGGTGTAAATTAAATATTTCCAGGGTGCGGGGTTGATGCGGGAGTGTGAAACTAAAATATTTTTTTGGGGCTGCGGACTGAACCCAAGTCTGTAAGGTACATACAACATATATACATGAATATGATTCTGGCCAACCCTAGACATATGCGCTGCACATGGTCAGTGTGCAGGTAGCTCACTAGTGCACACAAACTCACACGGTGCCCAAATTACAGACCTTCATATGCACATACACACAAGTACACACACAAATACCTACATTTATACACACACACACATTCACACACACACACACACACACACACACACACACACCCACACCCACACCCACACCCACACCCACACCCACACCCACACACACCTGTAACGAGGACAGCTCCTGCTGCGCGTGCTGTTGAGCCGCGAGCGCAGCCTCATTTATGTCCTCAGCAGCTTGCTTCTGCGCCTGCACCTCTTTTAGCCGTGCCTTGGCAGCTGTCACTCGCCCTTCTGCTGCTGACAGCTGGCCTTTCAAATCCGACAGCTGCGGCTGTGCTGCTGCAAGCCTGTCCCCTGCCTCTTTTTGCTGCGCCTCTAGCGCTGCTACTTTTGCTTCTGCCTCTCTGTGCCGTGATTCAACTATGCCTGCTCTCGTGTCTGACTCTTTTTGCCGTGCTTCTGCTGCCGCTGCCTTTGCGTCTGATTTTTTTCGCTGCTCCTCTAGCGCTGCTGCTTTTGCTTCTGCCTCTCTCAGCCGTGACTCAGCGGTGGCCGCTCTTATGTCTAATTCTTTTCGCTGCGCTTTTGCTGCCGCTGCTTTTGCGTCTGATTCTTTTCGCTGTGCTTCTGCTACCGCTAACTTTGCATCTAAATCTTTTTGCTGCGCTTCTGATGCCGCTGATTTTGCGACTAATTCTTTTTGCTGCGCTTCTGCTGCTTCTGCCCTTGCTGCCGCCTCCTTGAGACCAGTCTCAGCCACACTTCTTCTTTCCTCCGCCTCCTTTGCGTGTGCACCTGCAGCTGCAGCTGCCTCCTCTGCCTCTCTCAATTTCACCTCAGCTGTCTCTGCCCTTTGCTTAGCCTCCTTCTCCCCTGCTTCTGCAGCATCTGCACGCGCCCTCTCTGTCGCTACACGCCCTTCTAGTTCACCCTGCTGTGCTCCTGTGGGGCAAAGAAAGGTAGGGAAGTATTCAACGACACCTGGGCACGCCAACAAAATCACGTGCAAGTAGGTACACTGCCAGAACTGTCAACCACCCCTTTTCTTTGGTAGACTCAAAATTACATCGGAATACCACACCTGAAATTGATATTTCGCTCCCAAACCCTTTTATTCTCTGCAGCGCACCTGACCCAGCAACAGCTCCCGACAGCTGCTCCTGCACCAACGACCGCTCCTGCTGAGCTGTCGACAGCTGCTCTTGCGCAGCTAACAGCTCACGCACTGCCCCTTCCTGGTGCTTCCTAGACGCCACCGCCCGCCCCTCTGCCAGCTCAGTCTGCTGCAAAGCATCATCTCGTTGCCGTGCTAGCGCCCCTGCTTCTGCCTTCGCTCCCTCCAACTGCTCTCTCAAAACCAAACCCTCCCCCTTTGCCTTTTCCAATTGCCCGCCTAGCACCAGCACCTCCTGCTTCACCCCTTCCAACTGCTCGTTCATCGCTGCTACCACTCCCTCCGCCACCTTGACCTTCTCAGCCATCGACACCCCCTCCCCCTTCACCTCCTCAAGCTGCTGCTCAAGCACCACCACCCGCGCTTTAGCCTCCTCCGCCTGAACAGCTGCAGCCGCAGCAGCCTCCTGGGCCACAACTACCACCCTTTCTGCCTCCCCTCCTTTCTGGGCCTGCAACGCTGCTGCCTGCTCTTTCGCTGTTGACAGCTGCTGCTGTAATGCTTGCACCTCGATTGCTGCGGCAGCCGCCGCCGCAGCAGCTTGCGATGATGCAGCCTCTGCAGCTGTAGTGGCGTCCTGCTGTTGCTTCACCGCACGTGCAGTCTCAGCCTGAGATTCTTCACGCTGCTGCACTGCCAGCGCAGCTGCACTTCTGGCTTCTTGCACCTCCTGCACATTTCGTCAGGAATGATGATGCTCTGTATAAACCCCACACTGTCACCAGCATCTAATCCACAGATGAATGTCACGAGTGAACGCTACACAGCCACATGCCACCTCTAATTCACGTCTTGCATCATGGGAGTGTCCTTATTGCACCCCGCAACGTTTCCAATATTTGTTTCACGTCATGCGTCATGATTGTGCATTTCTTGCATCCCACTCTGTTGCCAGCATCTCATTCACATGATCACATAATGCGTCATGGATATGCCCTTATTACATCCCACCTGCTATTACCACATTTTCCACATCTGCCGCGCGTTAAAGTAACAACAAAGCAACAAAACGCTTAACAATCACAAAACATATCTCATACAGTCTCATACATCATTTACTACTTACACTCTCCACAGTGTACGTAATCTGTAGGCATACACCTCAAGGACCCCTGCTATGCTTACACAGGGCCCAATGGCATACTCTTAAAGCTACACAACATGTTACCCATGAGCACACATAATCACAAACACATAAATACTCAAACTTCTAAATGTAACACACGTCAAAAAGATATAAGTCACAAGCACACAAGCTCTGAAACTTGAGCAGACGTACATGGACCTTCGTAAATGCCCACACACGCCCACACATACCTTCCCCGCAGCCTCAATCGCCTCCTTGGCTTGCTTGGCAGCCAAAATTGCTTGTTCATCTGCCGCACTTGCCCTCTGTTCAAGCTCACTCCGTTGTACCTCAGCTGTTGCTACTCGTGACTCTGCAGCCTCTACAGCTGCTTGTGCCACCCTGACCTGTGCATGTGTGCATGCGTGCGCGCGTGCGTGTGTGTGTGTGTGTGTGTGCGTGTGTGTGCATGTGTGTGTGTGTGCGTGCGCGTGTGCGTGTGTGTGTGTGTGCATGTGCGTGTGTGTGCATGTGAGTGTGTGCGTCTGCGTGTGCGTGTGCGTGTGCATGTGTGTGTGTGTGCGCGTGTGTGTGTGTGTGTGTGTGCGTGTGTGTGCTTGTGTGTGTGTGTGCGTGCGCGTGTGCGTGTGTGTGTGTGTGCATGTGCGTGTGTGTGCATGTGAGTGTGTGCGTCTGCGTGTGCGTGTGCGTGTGCATGTGTGTGTGTGTGCGCGTGTGTGTGTGCGTGCATGTGTGTGTGTGTGTTTGTTTGTGTGTATGTTTATGTAAGAATATGTGCCTGCATGCAGAGGATGGACATCGTCATTCTTCATAACCGTGATGAGAACCTTTCCAGAATTGTAATCTAGCAACACTAGTAACGCCTCTCGATCCTGCATTTTATCTGGACTTGTTCACACGGCACATGCGTAACTAGAACAAATAGCCTCCTATTTTTGAATCGTCCAACACCTGCTCCTTCTCTCCACCAATGCCCTACTTCATCCAAACCAATCTGGACACTCTCTTGCCGCACACCCAAAACGAAAACAAGAAGCCTTCTTAGTTGCACAACGCTGTAGTTGCACAACACTTCACACTTTGCCCTGCTTCATCCAATCCAATCTAAACACTTCCGTGCCGCACACCCAAAACGGAAACAACAAGCCTTCTTAGTTGCACAATGCTGTAGTTGCACAACACTTCGCAGTGTGAAGTTCACAGTTTGCCCTGCTTCATCCAATCCAACCTGGACACTCTCGTGCCGCACACCCAAAACGGAAACAACAAGCCTTTTTTGTTGCACAACGCTGTAGTTGCACAACACTTCACACTTTGCCCTGCTTCATCCAATCCAATATGGACACCCTCGTGCCGCACACCCAAAACGAAAACAACAAGCCTTCTTAGCTGCACAATGCTGTAGTTGCACAACACTTCACACTTTGCCCTGCTTCATCCAATCCAATATGGACACCCTCGTGCCGCACACCCAAAACAAAAACAACAAGCCTTCTTAGTTGCACAACACTGTAGTTGCACAACACTTCGCAGTGTGAAGTTCACAGTTTGCCCTGCTTCATCCAATCCAACCTGGACACTCTCGTGCCGCACACCCAAAACGAAAACAACAAGCCTTTTTAGTTGCACAACGCTGTAGTTGCACAACACTTCACACTTTGCCCTGCTTCATCCAACCCAATCTGGACACCCTCGTGCCGCACACCCAAAACAGAAACAACAAGCTTACTCTCACCCGTTCAAACTCCCCCCCTTACCTGTTCCTGCATATCACTGATGCTCTGTTTCAGCGAGCCCACATCTTCAGTTTCATACGGGAGCCTCTCAACCTTCAACTTTGCTTCCTCCGCCTGCTTTGCAGCTTCCTGTATTTCTGATTCTAGGGCTTGCAGCTTGCCCTCTGTCTCTTTCTGACCCGCCAGCACCGCCTGCACTTTACTTTCTGCTTCTTTCTGAGCTGCCTGCGCTGCCTGCACCTTATTTTCTGCTTCTTCATTAGCTGCCTGTGCCGTCTGCAGCCTATCCTCTGCTTCTTTTTGTGCTGTCTGTGCTGCTTGCACCTTCGTCTCCACCTCTTCCCGGCCTGCTTGTGCGGCCTGTAGCTGCTGCTCTGCCTCTTTCAAAGACACCTGCAAAGAGATTGCCTGCTGCTCTGCTTCTGCCTGTGCTGCTTTTGCTGCTTGGGCCTGGTTTTCTGCCTCTTGCTGCGCGGCTCGGGCTCTCTGTGGGCAAGAATCCAGATCCGCACATATTGCAGCACCCTCCTGTGTGTGCATGAAAATGCACATTCACGCGCGCGCGTGCGTACGCATGCAGAGCATTGCCTGTGTCTACGCCATTCACGTAGTTTTGTGGGCAGACAGAAGTAAGTTCTGGTAGCGTGTACAAAAACCAACACAGGCCTTCTTGCCCTGCAGGCTACATTCATCACACAGCAATTACAGGTCCCTGCATACATACGGCCCTTTCTCTCTACCGCTTCTGTTTTTCACTACCCATAAAAAAATGAACATTGCAACCACAATGTGGCATAGATGCTACCTCCAGAGCCTCTTAGACAAACCCCCTCGAGGGACCACCCACCCCCGACCCTCTCCGATTGGACCCATTTATATATCAATCGATAGCTCTCAATCTCAGGATTCGAATATATACATTTTAATGGGATTGACCCTTGATGTCTGAAAGTTATGCTCACTGGGGGCTCCTGAACTACCCATGAAAAATTGCAACCACAATGTGGCATAGATGCTGCCTCCAGAGCCTATTAGACAAACCAGTTGCGCTGCCACTAGTTCCACAACTGCATCTGCCCTAAACTGATGTCCTTGTACTTAATTGATTGCTTCCAACCTCCTTGTAGTTACTTGATTTTCCCCACCCAATAAGTACCTTTGCTGAACCGCCAAGCAGCCGCACAAACACACTGCTTCCAGCCTCCTCCTGCTTCAATTGCGTTTGGTTCATTTTAAAACACAACCAGGCACCTTATCTTAGTCGCTTTCTCGCCACACAAACACACACTGCTTCCCACCTCTTCCTGGTGGGGGACTTGTGCTATAACCCACATTCAATCTCCATCACCTACGACAAAACATATGGCATGCATAGCTAGTTCCTAACCAAACTCCCTCTTTCTCTCTGCTGCTTCTGTTCTTCAACTGCCCACATGAAAATAAACATTGCAACCACAATGTGACCTTGATGCAATCCATCCGCTACTTTGCTCTCACATCTCTGATTTCTTGACTGCCTCTCCGCTACCTTGCACTCACATTTGATTTCTCAACTGCCTCTCCACCACTTTGCTCTCACATCTCTGATCTCTTAACTACCTCTCCGCTACTTTGCTCTCACCTCTCATTTCTCAACTGCCTCTCCGTCACTTTGCTCTCACATCTCTCATTTCTTAACTACCTCTCCGCTACTTTGCTCTCACATCTTTGTTTCTTTACTGCCTCTCCGCCACTTTGCTCTCACCTCTGATTTCTCAACTGCCTCTCCGTCACTTTGCTCTCACATCTCTCATTTCTTGACTACCTCTCCACTACTTTGCTCTCACCTCTGATTTCTTGACTGCCTCTCCGCTACCTTGCACTCACCTTTGATTTCTCAACTGCCTCTCCACCACTTGCTCTCACATCTCTCATTTCTTAACTACCTCTCCACCACTTTGCTTTCACTTCTGATTTCTTAACTGCCTCTCCGCTACTTTGCTGTCACCTCTGACTTCTTGACTGCCTCTCCACTACTTTGCTGTCACCTCTGACTTCTTGACTGCCTCTTCACTACTTTGCTCTCACCTCTGACTTCTTGACTACCTCTCCACCACTTTGCTTTCACCTCTGACCTCTTGACTGCCTCTCCACTACTTTGCTCTCACCTCTCATTCTTTAATTGCCTCTCCGCTACTTTGCTCTCACCTTTCATTTCTTAACTACCTCTCCACTACTTTGCTTTCACCTCTCATTTCTTAACTACCTCTCCGCTACTTTGCTCTCACCTCTGATTTCGTTACTGCCTCCTCCCTTGCAGCTACAGCAGCCTCTGCCTCAGCCCGTACTGTCGCCGTCTCTGCATGTGCAGCTACGGTGTCTGCTCTTGCAACTTCTAGCTGCTTCTTCGCCTCCTCCTGCGCTGCTGCTGCTCTTGCCGCTTCTGCCTGTGCCTCTGACAAAAGCGTTTGTGCGCTCACAAGCTCAGACTTGAGTTTGAGTAGTTCTGCTTGTATGGCGCTGTGCTCTTTCTCACGGACAGCCCCTTGCGATTGCACCGCATCCATTTCAGGCTGCAGCCTGTCCAGCTGTGACCGTGCAGCCTCCAGCTGCGCCTGCGAGGTTGACAGCTGGGGCTGCAGGACCGACAGCTGGCCGTGCAAGGCATCTAACGCAGCCTTGTGCTGCTCCGCTGCCTGCGCTGCTGCTGAATCTCTGTCAGCCTGCATGGCCTGGATGGCTGCCTGCAGCTCGTCTACCTTGGCTTGGGAAGCTGCCTGGTCAGCTCTAACTGCCACCATCTCTGCCTTGTGAGCACGTGCCAGGTCTGCCCGTAGGGAGGTCAGCGCCTCTTCGTGGATACCTTTGAGGTCGGCGCTGGAGGTTGCGGATGCTTGCTGCACTGTTTGCAGCTCGGACTGCAAGGCCTGGGCGCTGGTGAGGGCATCCTGCATGTGTGGCAGTCGATGGCATGGTGACAAGTGCGCAGGTTCCAAGTGCGCAGGTTCCAAGTGCGCAGGTTATAAGTGCGCAGGTTACAAGTGCGCAGGTTCCAAGTGCGCAGGTCCAAGTGCGCAGGTTTCAAGTGTGCAGGTTACAAGCGTGCAAGTTCCAAGTGCGCAGGTTCCAAGTGCGCAGGTTACAAGTGCGCAGGTTCCAAGTGCGCAGGTTACGAGTGTGCAAGTTCCAAGTGCGCAGGTTCCAAGTGCGCAGGTTCCAAGTGCGCAGGTTACAAGTGCGCAGGTTCCAAGTGCGCAAGTTCCAAGTGCACATGTTACAAGTGCGCAGGGTACAAGTGCGCAGGTTACAAGTGCGCAGGTTACAAGTGCGCAAGTTCCAAGTGCACAGGTTCCAAGTGCGCAGGTTCCAAGTGCGCAGGTTCCAAGTGCGCAGGTTCCAAGTGCGCAGGTTCCAAGTGCGCAGGTGTTCACTTTTGGGCTGTTCCATGCTGGGGCAGGTTGTTATCACGGGCATTTGTATGGCTGCCCCTGGCGCAGCTGTTCAAACAAGGTCAAAGGATGTATTTGGTAGGTTCTGACATTGAATGAAGGCAGTGGAGCTCTGTGCAGAAGGAGTTGGACACACGGACAAATGTCTTTGGGTTACACAGACAGGCAACAAAGATGTGTAAAAAGGTAAAACATGAAAACACGTGAGTCCTTCGTCGGGTTGAAATTTGGGCGGGCAGCACGCCCCTCTATTATCATGGGCATTTGTATGGCTCTCTGGCGCAGCTGTTCAAACACTGTGTAGCCGGATGCTTCCTCCTCCTTGCATGGAGCACCTTGGTACTGGGTGAAAGTGTGATGGAATTGCAGCGTGCCATAACTTTAAGCTAGCCTTTCATGACTGTCACATGGAGTAGCTTGTGCACCATTCCAAAAGTACATGGTGCACAATCACACGTACACATGTCAACCTGCACGCTACAGAAATACTAGTGAGTTAACGACCCACACCTGGAGCTTTGCTTTAGCACTTGCATGGCTGGCTTGCAAAGCTTGCAGGTCTGATTTGACCCTTTCGATCTCCTCCTTGAGCTGAGCATCTTCTGCGGTTGCTTTTTTGATTTCCTCTTTGAGCTGCGCACTCTCTGCAAATGCCTTCTCAAGCTGGGCCAGAGCGTTGAGGTCTGACTTCGGTCCCTGTGGTCCAAAGGAATAAGGGAAGGACTGTGCTAACAGAGACCAGAATGCATTAAGGAAGGCTCCAGACTTGCACTCACACCATTATTGCCAGGGCACTGAACGGGCTCTGACTTTGGCCCCTGTGGCACCATAAAATGAGGGCTGGCCAACTCCAGACGTATGTACACATTGTTTTGAGCAGAGAAATCACCGTGCATGCACCACTATACGGTGTGTGCATACGGTTCTGGGGAACTCTACAAAACAATGTACGTACACAATGTGTATGCAGTGTTTTGAGCAGAGGAATCACCGTGCATGCAACAATATACGGTGTGTGCATACGGTTCTGGGCAACTCTACAAAAAAATAAGAGAAGGACTGATCAGTGTCAGTGTCCGTGAAGGAAGATTTCGGACTTGAGCTTAAGTAACTCTGGCCAGTGCCCCAAAAGTGCCCCAATTAAAGTTGTGCGTGGGGTCGGTCACGCAGCAGTACTAACAGCAACGCTGGTTGCTTTGCTTTTAATTTGCTAACAACGCAGCAACGCAGGAGAGGGAGAGGAAGTGAGGGGTTGCCACACACACACACACACATACACATACACATACGCACACACGCACACACACACACGCACACACACGCACACACGCGCACACACACACACACACACACACACACACACACTCACACTCACACACACACACGCGCGTACACACACCTGCTTTTTTTGCTGGTACTTCAGATGATCCACTTCCACCCGCCTCATGAGGGCCTCTTGACCGAGTTCTGCTGTGAGTCGTGCCGCCTCAGCCTGCAGCAAATCACAGCCAGTGACCTCTGTGTAAGCTGCAGTAGGAGCGCTATATAACAAGCAAAAGCAGTGTTGTGTTGCCTCAGCCTACAGTAGATAACAACAGTAGCTTCAATGTAAGCTGCAGTAAGAGCGCTATATATCAAGCAAAAGCAGTGTTGTGTTGCCTCAGCCTACAGTAGATTACAACAGTAGCTTTTGTGTGAGCTGTGAAAAGGGAGTTCTATCTCAAGCAAAAACCTTGCTGTGGGTCATACCGCCTCAGCCTAGAGCAAATAACAAATTCAGTATCTCTGCAGACATGAAAGCAGCAGCTCGCATTTCAGCAGCAGTTCTTTTGCACTCCAGCAGCTGCGTGCAATTCTTTGGGTGCTTGCGTTTCTTCGATCGTTTAAGGCTCAAAGAAACGGCACGTTGTGAGCATGGTGCGCTACATCTAAAAAGAGTACTGCTCTACATCTTAAAGCAGGTGCTTTCTGGAGCTCCTTGCAGGCTTTCCTGTTTCCAATTTCTGTTTCAAAATGCTGGTGCAAGGACATATGCTTGACACATTTTTTCATGATTTTCAAACAGACCCCTGAGGTTTTCAATTTATTAGTGCAGCTGTCGATCTTTTTGATTGATTTATTTGTTGGGACCTATAGGTTGAGCAGCCATGCCAGGCTGGAGGCCTTTGTAATCCAAACTAAACTAAAACTTACAGGAGAGCTGCTCTACATCTTAAAGGAGCACTGCAGTGCAGTTCTACCTCAGTCTGTACGTCTGCACTTATACCGACACCATAATACCGCAAAACCGTAGCACAAAATATCCTTCTCCTTGTACTTTGCCACAAACCAGTCTGCCTTGTTACTTGCACAATTGGCATGTTGTACTCGTACACGACCTCGTATCTATTTCGCCCTGCCGCACGCCAGGCTGTCGTGATGACATGCGCGGTCGGCTTTTTGTAAAAGTCCTTACATCTGTTTTTGATCTGCTGCACGCCAGGCTGTCGTAATGACATGCGCGATCGGTTGTTGTACGAGTCCTTACATCTGTTTTTACTCTGCCGCACGCCAGGCTGTCGTTCGTGATGACATGCGCGCTCGGTATATTGTGCACGGCCCTCCTTCATCCTTATGCTCCTCACTGTGCCATGCTGTCCTGACTACTTCCTAAATTCGCCAATAACCAGGGTTGGCCAGGACCATAAAAACATACAGTGTATATAAACGGTAATGTTGGCAGGGAAATCACCAAAGATACGGTCAAATACGGTATACGGTGTAACTTGATGGTTCTGGCCAACCCTACCAATGACACATGCAAACATCTTACCAGCTTAACATGCCTTTATCTCCAATTGCTTTGGCGCATACATACATACATACCATGCGGCCTTTACAATATTAATGCGGCCTTTACAATAACAATGATGATGAGATTAAGTGCCGTTTTGTGGTGTGGCTTACCAGCTTTGGTCAGGCAATTCGTGTAACCGAATCCCTCTTTTTCCCAGAACACACAGCAGATGATAACAGACTCCAAGTTCTTTTCCGTTTGCATCGTGAGATGCAGTAGGCGGGGGCTTGACATATCACTTTTGCTGCACTGCAAGAACTGGAGTTCATGTGTTTCACACTGAACTCAGCAGACACCAGACTCCAGATTCCTTGAGGTCGCACATAGGTGTTATACAGGAGCTGTAAGCACAGACTCGGGATCCAGCTACTTCACCAAACAACCGTTTCTTTGCCAAACGACGGACAAGTGCTGAGGTAGATGAGTGCCTGACGCTGACCCAAATTTCAGTACAAGCAGGCACTGCAAACACCTGCGACATGGCCACCTCATCTGCCACCTAGCCGTAACTCCTTGTTTTCAAAAAATCAACGGCAGCATTCACAAAAACGCTCCACCGATGTTGTTTAGAAGTTTGAAGTTTGGATGTACTTGCAACATGGCCACCTCATCTGCCACCTAGCCGTAACTCCTTGTTTTCAAAATATCAACGGCAGCACTCACAAAAACGCTCCACCGATGTTGTTTAGAAGTTTGAAGTTTGGATGTACTTGCGACATGGCCACCTCATCTTCCACCCAGCCGTAACTCTTTATTTTCAAAATGTCATCAGCGGCATTAACAAAAACGCTCCACCGATGTTGGTTAGAAATTTGAAGTTTGGATGTACTTGCGACATGGCCACCTCATCTGCCACCTAGCCGTAACTCCTTGTTTTCAAAATATCAACGGCAGCACTCACAAAGACGCTCCACCGATGTTGTTTAGAAGTTTGAAGTTTGGATGTACTTGCGACATGGCCACCTCATCTGCCACCTAGCCGTAACTCCTTATTCTCAGCAAATCAACGGCAGCATTTATTAGGACGCTCCATCAATGTTGTTTAGAAGCTTGGACGTACTTGCGACATGGCCACCTCTGCCACCTAGCCGAAACCCCCCTTGTTTCTAGGAAAGTAACGGACTAAAAATAGCTGACACCCTACCAACATCGCTCAGAAGTCTGAATGTACCTGCCACTTGGCCACTTCCTCCTCCAACAGATCCTCCTCCTTTCTTCCTAGCCCAAACGCACGCACGGCGGTCAGCAGGCTGTCAAAGTTAAGCTGCCCGTCCTTGCGCCCACACTGGTACAAATAGGACAAGATAAACTTGCACTCCTGCACGTGTGTAAGTGTGCGTGTGTGTGTGTGTCTGTGGGCCAAGCTACACAGTTTTTTTCTGATGATGGATGCACGTGAAACAGAGATGAACCAGTCCAGCTCTTGTTCCCTATTCCCACAGAGGGGCTCCTGGCTATTAAACAAAAAAAACGAGCCTATCAGACAGAGCATACTGTACTGTTGATGCGAAAAATGTAAACGACACGCGCGGGCAGATGACTTGCTCACCTTCTTGTCGATACCAGGGATCTGGCTCACAAGCTTGGCAATCTGTTTGTGGTCTAGCACGCCCAGGCCCTTTGGGTCGATAGACTTGAAGTAGTTACGCAGCATGTCCTGATGTTTGAGCAGGGCAAGCTTGTGCGTATGTGCAAGCACGTATGTGCATGTGTGTGTGTGTGTTTGTGTGCGTGTGTGTATGTATATATGTTTGTGTGTGTATGTATGTGTGTGTGTGTGTGCGTGTTTTGCTGTGCATGATGCAAACCTCATTTGTACCCACAACGCATCCTCCTCCTTGCAACAATGCACACACACACACACACACACACACACACACACACACACACACACACACACAGACATGCAAGCTCACGACCGAATCTACGCATCTTTCCCTCTCCCCCTCCCCCAAACCCACACATGCCCACATGTGCCTTCCCACCTCATTTTCTGTGAAGTAGCCCTCCAACGTGGGAATGAGGTCAGACTCGTCTTGGCCATTTAACACCTTCAAATACACAGCCAAAACACATTAGAGTTGACCAGGATCACATGCATTTGGTGTATGTACGGTGCTCTAGCAGGGTCGCTTCCAAATGTAAGTTGAACACAAGCATTTATTGTTGACATTCAGCAGGTCTGGCAGGGACGTGTCCACGCGTAGGGCATGAGCAAGGTATAAGTATTAAGTCTGCATGTAATGAATAAGTAAAGTCCACATGTAAGGGATAACACAGAGAAGTCACACAGCTCCGACCATCCATCCAACACACAACATAAGATGTCAGAGCGCACCGATCAAAAGTACATGTCTATACCTTCATTGTGACTGTCCTTGCAAGGTGCCATCATGTCTCACACAGCTCCGACCGACCATCCATTCGACACACAACTTACGATGTCAAAGCGCACCAATCAAAAGTGAACAGCTATCCACTTGCTGCTGTGGCATCACTGCTTGAGACCGACACTGCTACAAGCGTAATGGACACTGTGCGGAGGATGCTAGGCGTGGATGAGACTATGCCAACACGGCCATGCAACACCGACCGCATAGTGATTGCGCTCTGCACTCTAGGGGACTATGTAGTTGTGTTTTGGCTCGACCAACCGAAGGTGACGAATGCGACTGTACACGTCTGTACCTTCATTGTGACTGTCCTTGCAAACTGCCATCATGTCTTACACAAACACACACACACACATACACACACACACACACACAGCCCAAGATTTTGCGATTGCCAAGAGTAAAGAACAGGCTGGCACAGACAATCGAGAACCTCTTCTTTGAAAGCCACACGCAAGGGCTACCATGCTCAAAATCTACTTGCATACACAGCTGTGCGTTTCATAGAACAGGCACAGACAATATGACAATAATCTACTTGCATACACAGCTGTGCGTTTCATAGAACAGGCACAGACAATACCAATCTACACAGCTGTGCATTTTATAGAACGGGAACAGACAATATGACATAATCTACTTGCATACACAGCTGTGCGTTTCATAGAACAGGCACAGACAATACCAATCTACACAGTTGTGCGTTTTATAGAACGGGAACAGACAATATGACATAATCTACTTGCATACACAGCTGTGCGTTTCATAGAACAGGCACAGACAATACCAAGGAAGACACCTGAACCAGTTTCAGCTTGCCTCCTAGCATCTATCCTAATCTAATTACTCTAGTTCCTTGTTGCTACTGTTGTAGGTCAGTGGGTCCTGGAGAGTGACGGCATCGGCACAGCGCCTTGTTTTAACGCACGTTCCTAATCTGTGAGGACTTTCGCTACCTTTGCAGGCTCCACTTAAGCTACTCAGTCAGATGCACTTGCCTACGTGCCTACCACCGCATTTGAAACACTCACGTAGGTGCCCTTATCTACAGACATACCACTGTGTTTTTGTTACGTAAGTGCACTTGCCTATGCGCCTACTGCCTACCACCACATTCGAAACACGTACATAGGTAGGTGCCCTTATCTACAGACGTACCACTGTGTTTTTGTTACAAAAGTACACTTGCCTGTGTGCCTACGTGCCTACCACCGCATGACTATCACTTACATAAGTGCCCTAATCTACATACATACCACTGTGTTTGCCTGTTACGTAAGTGCACTTGCCTGTGTGCCAACGTGCCTACCACCGCATGACTAACACACATAGGTGCCCTTATCTACAGGTATACCACTGCGTTTCTGTTACGTAAGTGCACTTGCCTATGTGCCTACGTGCCTACCACCGCATGGCTAATACTCACATAAATGCCCTTATCTACAGACATACCACTGTGTGATTTTGTTACGTAAGTGCACTTGCCTGTGTGCCAACGTGCCTACCACCGCACGACTAACACTCACATAGGTGCCTATATCTACAGACATACCATTGTGTTTCTGTTACGTAAGTGAACTTGCCTATGTGCCAACGTGCCTACCACCGCATGGCTAACACTCACATAGGTGCCTATATCTACAGACACACCACTGTGTTTTTGTTATGTAAGTACACTTGCCTTTGTGCCAACGTGCCTACCACCGCATTTGAAACACTCACGTAGGTGCCCTTATCTACAGACATACCACTGTGTTTTTGTTACGTAAGTGCACTTGCCTATGCGCCTACTGCCTACCACCACATTCGAAACACGTACATAGTTAGGTGCCCTTATCTACAGACGTACCACTGTGTTTTTGTTACGAAAGTACACTTGCCTGTGTGCCTACGTGCCTACCACCGCATGACTAACACTTACATAAGTGCCCTAATCTACATACATACCACTGTGTTTGCCTGTTACGTAGGTGCACTTGCCTGTGTGCCAACGTACCTACCACCGCATGGCTAACACTCACATAGGTGCCCTTATCTATAGACACACCACTGTGTTATTGTTATGTAAGGATACTTGCCTATGCGCCTACTGCCTACCACCGCATTTCAAACACTTACATACGTGCCCATGTCTACAGGTACCCATGCCTCTGCGTTATAGTTACCTATGGTTAGGGTTGGCCAGAACCATATATATACGGTGTACATACGGTATTGTTGGCTTGGAAATCACCAAATGTACGGTGTATATACACGTATATATACGGTTCTGGCCAGCCCTACCTATGGTACATAAACGCCAACGTGCCTACTGCCACATTTCAAACACTTGCGTAGGTGTCCTTGCCAACGTGTTTACTCACCACCGCGTTTTTAACACGTAGACGTACTTGTTCACGTGCCTACTACTGCTTTTATAACACTTACGTAGTTGCACAAGCTTACGTGCCTACCATCGCTTTTACAACACTTACGTAGGTGCCCATGCCTACAGGTATCTATGCCTTTGCGTTTTGAACATGTACGTAGGTGCACTTGCCAATTTGCCTACAGTCACAAGATAAACCCTTAGGTAGATGTCCTAACGTGCTCACCACCGCATCCTATACACATGCGTAGGTGCACAAGCGTGCCTACCGACGCTTTAAAACACTTATGTACGTGCGTACGTGCACATGTTTACGTGCCTATCTGTATACCACAGTCTGCGTTCTACTGCAACAGCAAATGCTTGGGTAGGTGCACACGTCTACACATCCGTCAATGCAAACCGACGAACAAACCCACCTCATCTGCTATAGTGCTGCCCTCCTCCAATGCTGCAGTAAACTCTTGTAGCGATATCTGTGTGTTGCCGTCCAAATCAAGGATGGCGCCCACATGTGCTACGTCCAGTTGGCTTGCGTCAGGCACAACGTCGCGCACCATGTCATCTGCTTCCTTAACATCCAGGAAGCCTGACTTGCTGACATCATACCTGTGTGTGTTTGTGTGTGTGTGTGTGTGTGTGTGTGTGTGTGTGTGTGTTTGTGTGTGTGTGTGTGTGCGTGTGCGCACGCTGTTTGCCTGTGCATGTGTGCGTGCGTGCACGTGTAAGTGTGTGTGTGCGTGTGTTTGCGCACTTGCATGTATGTGTGTGTGTGCGTGTGTGTGTGCGCGTGTGCGTTATTACGTCACATACTTTTTAAACAGCTGTGGGATGGGCTGCTTGGATTCACGAATCCGGCTCTTGAAGCGGCTCCATATGTCTTTTTTGCCTTGTGATTTGGAAGGTATGCTGAGTGCAGGGACTCCTGCCTTAGCATCTTTAAGCTGCTGCTCCAGCTGCAGAAGCTGAGATCGAAGGCTTGCTGCATCTGCTGCTACCTCGGGGTTTGAGGGGGTCCCAATTTGGCGAGAAGATGTGTTGGGGTTCCGAGGTCGTCCCAATTCCTGTAGTATGTTAGTTTAAGGATACAGATATCTATGAATCTGGCAAAGGAACAGGCGTCGATGCCTTTGGCTTCAGCAGCATGCATCAAGGAAATGCTTAGAACGTTGGTTCAGGCTTGCACATACCTTGAGAAGTCCATCGACTTCACGGCTTGCTGCTTCTCTCCCTTTCTTTTGTTTTTCTAATTGTAGGAGGAGAGACTGCGGGTGCGTAGGTGTGTGAGGGTTATATTTGCATGCAACCCACATGCAAGTTACGGAAGATCACAAATCAGCTGTACTCACATTCAAATCATGCTGTCTTCCCTCAGACTTTGCCCTCTCCTGCTCCAGACATTTGACTAATTCCTGGAGTTCTCCACCTTCTCTGGGCATTTCAATTCAGCGTGCGCATTTGTCCATTAATTATTTACATTATTGAATTGTAATTACTGAAAGGAAGCCGCAAAAAACATCCCCCACTCCATGACCGTCGGAAATTTGACCACATGCTATTTTTACGTTGTGGCTTTTCAAGAACTTTATGCGTTGTCAGCTGGTATGCCAGTCAGGTTTGGTCCACGCAAGTTCTGGAGCATGTCAATGTTTTCAGCAATCCTTTGCAGGTCGCACATATGGCGTATAAGAAGCGAGTTTCTTTTTATTTTGCAAACTGTGTGCTTCGAGAATGCGCGCAGAAACCCTTGCGTACCTTTTCGGAGTGGTTGGAATTACATTGTTTCATTTCGGAGGGAAGCCAATAGTATACTTTTGTATAACGGGTATGAGTATTACCTGTAGTTTATATTGCGGGCAATGTCTACCTTTCAAACTGAGTCACAGGTCAGAGCTACGTCAGGTCAGGTCAAGGGTAACAGTTCATTTCAAAGGTGGCCGAAAGAAAAAACGAATTTTCTGCTTGCGATTTATCTCGTAACTGCGTCAAGCGTCGCTTGCACCAGTTCTTGCGGCGTTTTGCCAGTCGTGTAGCCCTGGCCTACAACTAGAGCCGGATCCCCAGTGCTCTCAGCTTCCAGGCTCGCCGCAGCGGCAAGGGCCTCCACAAACCTCTGCATGCAACAATTCCACAAGTTGGATCAGAATGACTGTCTCTTTTTCTCCAATTTTGAGGCCGGCAACAAAGCGGACACCTCAGTTAACTGCAGTCCGGGCAGTGTCAAAGCAAGCCATGTAATAGCAAAGGTGGACCAGTTTGCCACCCATTCACTGCATCCGTCCCGATCATCAGCTCCCCACAATCCTTTTTAAGAGGAAACACTGCACCATTTACAAAGCCAAGACGCTGCGTACCGTCCTCGTCCCACAAGAGACGAAGGCTGTCCCTGGATCTTATAGTTATACTGAACCTCTGAACCTTGATCAGCAGCTTTCCAACTTCACAATATTAACCAAAACGCAAGCACTGTGTTTAAAATCAAAACCACTCCCAATCACACGCTGCCACCACACAACCTGAGGCACCCACCAATGTGCTACCGGTAACAGAATCCACATTGCATTAACAGGTGCAAGTGCAGAAATTCAGATCGAATGACTTACAAGTCCGTTCAGCCACCACCACACAATCCAAGCTGCCCATCATCGGACTACAGCCACCCTCCAGATCTTACCGGACTTCCGCAGGCGCTGTTCCCTCAGATCCTCCTAGCAGGTTGCACGCCACCTCCACGACACCATCCTCATGTCCAAATCTTACCTGGACTTCCGCAGGCGCCGTTCCCTCAGATCCTCCTAGCAGGTTGCACGCCACCTCCACGACACCATCCTCATGTCCAAATCTTACCTGGACTTCCGCAGGCGCCGTTCCCTCAGATCCTCCTAGCAGGTTGCACGCCACCTCCACGACACCATCCTCATGTCCAAATCTTACCTGGACTTCCGCAGGCGCTGTTCCCTCAGATCCTCCTAGGAGGTTGCACGCCACCTCCACGACGCCATCATCATGTGATAGTGCCATCGACTCCACCCACTTCAAGCCTCCGCCCCTCTCACTCACAGCGCGAGCTAAGCTGCGTGCTGCAATGTACACGATTTGGAGGGTGCTCTGTATGCTCTCTTGATGCGTGTTTGGAGGAATTTGCTGCCTTACTTTCATGACCGCTCTTCATCAATCCAGGCTATGATTTTGACGTGCATGTAAGCCCGCAGCCAGTGAGATTTATACACATCATGCAATCTGTAAATATGAGATGCAACACCTTTTTCACCTCTCATCCGCAGCGTACCAGGCTGTGTGCAAACTCTTGTTTCGCATGTGTGACGGTGTGAGGTTCCGAGCGGTTGACGCCTATCGATCACTTGCTCCAAATGTGTGACGGCGTGGTATGCAGAGCCGTCCTCGCCTATCAATCACTCTCGGTATCAGGCTACGTTCTGCACAAACTACATCCGAGAAGTTTGCAGCATTCCTAGGGTTGGCGAGAACCATATATGTATGGTGTACAAACGATTGTTTTGGCAGGGAAATCACCAAGTATACGGTCATATACGGTGTATCTATACAATTATGGCCAACCCTAGGTATTCTGCTCGGGTGCGCCATTGACATTTTACAGCCCATTCCTTGCAAACAGCCATGCCGGTCTACGTGTGCGACATTCAGTCACATACACACACACGCACAGGTGTGTGTGCGACATACAGTTGCAACACCTGTTGGACCGCTATACCAATATATAAGTAGAGGATTGGCGAGAACCCTACATATACATTGTAGGGCCGTACATTTGACGAGATCTCTGCAAAAAATACTGTTTATACAATATACAATATACACTGTGTACATATCGATATGACCAACCCTAAGTATAAGGCAATGCTTTTACATGAAAATGCACAAAAGCACACTCACAGACAAATACATACTTTGCTTCTGACATGACTACAGCAGCTGAAAGGAGAATACTTGATTGGCCGGACAACCTGGGCAACAACCATCGCATCCCCGCTGCTACCATCAATTGGGAAAATGTCTAATCTCCTGAAAAGAATTCCAGACACTGACGGCCATGCCACCCTGCATAAACCTGCCTCATGTCTGCTGCCCTTCCTTGTCTAAAGCAGTTTGCGCACACATCCGTAAGTTGAGCTTAAGTATGCAGTTACCTTACCTCAACAACTCAGTAGTAGAGTCGCAGCCTCTGGCAGCAGCAGGGACAGCACACACACACACACACACGTATCAGCTTGAATCAGCTGCAGACTACACGCTGCATCATCCCATTCTCATCATGGGCGCTTACCTTGTCTCAGCAGCTCTGTGGTGCAGTAGCAGTCTCTGGCAGCAGCAGGGACAGCACACACACGAATCAGCTGCAGATTACATGCTGAAACATCCTATTGTGGCGCCTACCTTGCCTCAGCAGCTCGGTGGTGGAGTAACAGCCTCTGGCAGCAGCAGGGATGGCACGGGCAATGCTAGGGAGGGGGGCGTCGTCCAAAAATGGAATGCCGTGATTAGGCATGCCCAGCGTGACAGGTATGTTGTAGTTAACGACCCAAGGCCCAGCGCCGATGGTGACCAAGCCGTGACGTTCGGTGAGCTCTGCCGGAACAAGAAAAAGGGAGTGCAGGGTGGATGGGAATCACAGGTGGGATACAAATGGTGGTCAGATACTTTGGTTATGTTGTTCACGACCCAAGGCCCGACACATGATCAAACTGTGACGTTCGGTGAGCTCTGCCGGAACAAGAAAAAGGGAGTGCAGGGTGGTAAAAAAAGGTGGTAAGACGTACATTCCCACCATAGGAGGGTTACAAAGGGCGGATGATTACTTCTGGTATCTTTAGGGTTGGCCAGAACTATATATATACACGGTATATATATGGTATTTTTGGCAGGGAAATCATCAAATATACGGTCATATACGGTGTATACGGTTTTGGCCAACCCTAGATAATTTACCTGTACGTTACATTCTGATGCAGGTGGTGTGCTATGTGCTACAAATTCAGATGTATTCTGATGCAGGTGGTGTACTACAAATCCAGGTATTATGATGCAGGTGGTGTGCTACAAATCCAGATGTATTCTGATGCAGGTGGTGTACTACAAATCCAGATGCATTCTGATGCAGGTGGTGTACTACAAATCCAGATGTATTCTGATGCAGGTGGTGTGCTACAAATCCAGATGTATTATGATGCAGGTGGTGTGCGACAAGACGTGTTCCATCTCTCATCCTAATCTTTTGGTCCTTAATTCTCATTGTTATCTTGCAACAGGAAGGGTGCAGGACTAGGACGGATCAGACAACCCACTGCAAAATAGCAATCCAGCAGCCCTTCTCCATCCGCCAATGCCAGTACAAGGGACCACTGGAAACGAGCTTACATTATAGTAGGTAATGTCATTATAACACCTCCTTTAGAACACCCAGCACACACCTTTTGGTCCTTCGTCAGGAGGAAAGAGCGAGAGATCTGTCAAGGGCAAGCCGCCCCTCCATTCAATGCTGGTGCTGCCTGTGTGAGGACGAGAGAGAAATTGTGGCAGTGAGAGATGTGCTGGTACTATATATGTATATGTGCTGGTACTATATATATGTGCTGGTACTATGTATGTATATGTGCAGGTACTATATATGTATGTGCTGGTACTATATATGTATGTGTGCTGGTACTATATATATGTGCTGGTACTATATATACGTGCTGGTACTATGTATGTATATGTGCTGGTACTATGTATATTGCTGGTGCTATCAATGTAAGGACGAGAAAGCAATTTGTGGCAGTAAGAAAATGCTGGTACTGCCTATGTAAGGGCGGAAGAGCAGTTTATGGTTGTGACAAATGCGCTATCTGTGTAAGGACGAGAAAGCAATCTGTGGCAGTAAGAAAATGCTGGTACTGCCAATGTAAGGATGAGAGAGCAATTTGCGGTTGTGAGAAATATGCTGGTGCTATCCATGCAAGGACGGAAGAGCAATTTGTAACAGTAAGAAAATGCTGGTACTGCCTGTGTAAGGATGAGAGAGCAATTTGCGGTTGTGAGAAATTTGCTGGTGCTATCCATGTAAGGACGAGAAAGCAATTTGTAGCAGTAAGAAAATGCTGGTACTGCCTATGTAAGGACGGAAGAGCAGTTTATGGTTGTGAGAAATGTGCTATCTGTGTAAGGAAGAGAAAGCAATTTATGGTATTTAGAAACCAGACCACAAAGAAATAGAATACAGGGAACATACGCAGGCAGTGAAAACCACTCCCCACAATAACATTGCAGGAAAGGCTCCCCAAGAGACCAAGCCTAAAAGCCTACAGAAACTGATCTCGAGATCAATTCATCGTGATGAGAAGGCAAGCAACATTTGTGCAGGAAAGGGTCCCCCAAGTGACTGAGCCAAAAGGCCCACAGACACTGATTTGAGTATCGAGGGGCCAAAGAGTCATGCAGTGAGCACCACACACAGAGAGGGGCGGGTGCGTGTGTGTGCGGCTGCGCACGGACCAAATCCTGGATGCTACTAACCGTGTGTGATTACGTAGTGCTACATAACCGTGTGTGATTACATAGTGCTACATAACCGTGTGTGATTACGTAGCGTGCATGATTACATAGTGCTACAACCTTGTGTGATACTAACTGTGTAATACCAACCGTGTGATATTAACCATGTGTGATTACGTAGTGCTACACAACTGTGTGTGATTACGTAGTGCTACAACCGTGTGTGATACCAACCGTGTGATATTGACCGTGTCTGCTAATAACCGTGTGTGATTACGAGTGCTGCATGACCTTGTGTGATAGTGCTACATAACCGTGTGTGATTACATGTGATATTAACCGTGTCTGCTAATAACCGTGTGTGATTACGAGTGCTACATAACCGTGTCTGCTACATAACCGTGTGTGATAACATAGTGCTACATAACCGTGTGTGATTACGAGTGCTACATAACCGTGTCTGCTACAAAACCGTGTGTGATAGTGATACATAACCGTGTGTGATTACATGTGATATTAACCGTGTCTGCTAATAACCGTGAGCGATTACGAGTGCTACATAATCGTGTGTGATTACGTAGTGCTGCATAAATTGCTGTAACATTAGAAAATGAATGCTGTGGCCTCCCTCCTGCTGCCAGCCTGCATGGCTGTTTTCTGTGCCTTCACAATTCACCTCCCTGACACTGGCCTGTTAAGCCATCTCTGTTGTAGTGCAGCTGATCTTTTTGATTGATTTATTTGTTGGGACCTTTAGGTTGAGCAGCCATGCCAGGCTGGAGGCCTTTGTAATCCGAACTAAAATAAACTTAAGCTATCTCTGCTGCGCTCTCACCATTTCCACCTTTCTGCTGCTGGCCTGCGGGACTGTTCACCGTACGCTCATTGCCAGTGGCAGTGCTTTTAAAGTACCCTGCAGGCAGGGCAATATGTGCATGTGTGTGCGTGTGTGTGTGTGCGTGTGTGTGTGTATGTGCGTGTGTGTGTGTGTGCGTGCGTGTGTGTGTGTGTGTGTGTGTGTGTGTGTGTGTGTGTGTGTGTGTGTTTGTGACAACACAGAAAGCCCCACAAGAAGCTGGGCAAAATT
>Ga0307945_1000823_pt1 | contig 22826 bp, 21 predicted proteins | sample OrgLakmetagen228_FD_201818 | JGI IMG/M metagenome (GOLD analysis project Ga0307945, IMG submission 201818) | Saline water microbial communities from Organic Lake, Antarctica - #228 | ecosystem: Environmental > Aquatic > Non-marine Saline and Alkaline > Saline | place: Antarctica: Organic Lake...
AGGGGAGGGGAGGGGAGGGGAGGGGAGGGGAGGGGAGAGCAAAGCTGGTACTTGGCCTGTCTGTTTGGGGGGGGTGAGGAACTTGTGTGGATGATTCAGAAGCAGGGGAGTGTGTTTGCAGGGGAGGGGAGAGCAAAGAGCAAAGCTGGTACTTGGCGTGTCCTTTTTAGGGGGGTGGGAAACCTCTAAGGATGCATAATAGTACGTGGGTAGTACTATGCACGAGGCGCGAGGCATGAAATCGGTGGGCCTACTTTGTTTGCTGGCAAGCACAAAGATAGATGTGAGCTACCACCAGGCGCCTATTTAGGTGTGCAGGAATGCATTTCGTGGACAAGGTACACGACACTGAGATGCAAGCACAAAAGATATAACGGGAGCTATCACCAGGAGCCTGTATAGGTGTGCAAGAATGCATTTTGTGGACAAGATACATGAAACTGAGATGCAGTATGTAGGCACTAGAGGTGGGCAAGGGCTGTGTGAAATCGAGCTGGGTCTTTACGGTCACGTGCCCGTACGGGCACCTGCACTTGTGGCGTGCTCCACCAGCCTACTATTATATGTTGCGAGGATAAGGTACGAAAGAAAGGTGGTGACCTTCGATGTGCTGCCTACAACCGGGGTAGGAATAGGTTCAGATAGAGGTGGTCTTCTTTGGGCCTACAACTGGGTATGGGGTAAGAATAGGGTTAAGAGAGAGAGGTGGTCTCCAATGGGCCGTCTATAACCGGGGTATGAAGAGGAGGATGTACAGCACAACACACCCGCGCTCACTCCCACGCCCACCTTTGAGGCCGACCCAGCAGACAGCAAAGCCAAACGTGACTGGACATGACCCATGGAAGGAGTCATCTTCCCGGTTAATATCTGCGCTCGCACGCGCACACCTCCCGTGCCAGCTGCTATCAATCCCTGCAGATGAGTGGAGGGGGGGGGGGGTGGCTGGTTGGTACGAACAGGGCAAATTAGCTATGAAAGACCTCAAGTACAGCACAAAACCAAGCACACTCCCACATCAAGACACTTATGGAGGGCAAATTGCCTGAGCGTGTACGTTTGTGTGTGTATGTGTGTGTGTTTTAAGTGTTTTATTCCTGGGGGGCATATGCACCACCCTGCTCCACAAATGAGATGGATGCCTTGGACGCAGACGGGGGTGTGTCCGAAGTGGACAGCACGGACCGGTTCACAAGCAAATGATGCACACCACCATTTCAATAGGGCATTTCCTCAGCCATATTTAATAAACTGCATGTTCAACTATCCAGACGACTCACGCACACACCAGACCACCCATGACTTATTTGCTCAGTTACGTCAAGCTGTGAGGGTGCAAGGAACAGGTTTTAGGTGCATGCGCGTTGCCATATCTCTCACTCACCCAAGGCAATGAGGATCTGCTTATCCTTGTGTTTGCTGGACTTGTGTTCGGAGGATTTACGATTGCTGTGACTGACTCCCACTGCATATGTGTGTGTGTGTGTTTCTTTTGTGTGCTTGTGTGTGCATGTGTGTGTGCCTATGCTCATGTGTGTGTGTGTGTGTGTGCTCATGTGCGTGTGTGTGTACGTTGTACATGTGAGTGTGTGTATGTGTGTGTGTGTGTGCGCGCGTGTGTGTGCGCGTGTGTGTGTGTCTGTGCTCGTGTGTGTGTGTGTGTCGGTGCTCGCGTGTGTGTGTGCGCGTGTGTGCGTGTGCGTGTGTGTGTGTGCGTGTGTGAGTGTGAATGTGTGTGTGCTTGTGCTTGGGTTGTGTGTATGTGTGTGTACAATGTACGTGTGAGTGTGTGTGTGCGTGTGCGTGTGCGTGTGAGTGTGTGTGTGTGCGTGTGCGTGTGCATGTGTGTGTGTGTACAATGTATGTGTGAGTGTGTGTGTGTGTGCGTGTGTGTGCGCGTGTGTGCGTGTGCGTGTGCGCGTGTGCGCGCGTGCGTGCGTGCGTGCGTGTGTGCGTTCGTGCGTGCGTGTGTGTATGCGTGTGTGAGTGTGAATGTGTGTGTGCTTGTGCTTGGGTTGTGTGTATGTGTGTGTACAATGTACGTGTGAGTGTGTGTGTGTGTGTGCGTGTGCGTGTGCGTGTGCGTGTGAGTGTGTGTGCGTGTGCGTGTGCGTGTGCATGTGTGTGTACAATGTACGCGTGAGTGTGTGTGTGCGTGTGTGCGTGTGTGTGTGTGTACGTTGTACATGTGAGTGTGTGTGTGTGTGTGTATGTGTGTGTGTGTGTGTGTGTGTGTGTGTGTGTGTGTGTGTGCGTGCCAGCACGTGTTGTTGCCTGTCGGCAAAGGCACTTACTTGGATCCTTTTAGAGAATACAGGTGTTTGCGCACCTCCTGGTGTCGAGCTGTTGGACGATACGGATTCAGTTCGTGACAATGCAGACTTCCGCGAGTATCTGAGAGCCAGAAAGCTCATTCCCAGCTAGCCACTAGCCGCTCGGCTGGGCCAGCCGTAATTGATTTATAATACGCGCTTATTTTATCGGGCTCCGGCAAGTTACATTAATAATAGGTACACGCTATTTGTAACTATAATTAAAATATAGAGTGATACCAGGTACAACAACACGTAAACACACACACACACACACACACACACACACACACACACACACACACACACCCTTACACACACACACACACACAGACGCACACACACACACACACACACAAACACACACACAAACACACACACACATACACACACACACACACACACAAGCACACACACACACTATTACACACACGTGCAGACTTGCAACTCACAAAACCACACACACACATACACACACACACACACACATACGCACACATACACACACATAAACACACACACGAACACACTCGCACACACATACACATACACACACATGCATGCACACGCACGCACACACACAAACACACGCATGTGCACGCGCACACACACACATATTCATGTACACTCGTACACACACACCACAAATTTATACTAGCAGACACACATACACACACACACACACACATGTGCTACTCTCCTCCTTTAGTTCACACAGCGGGAATGGGCGATGAGGACGAGGCAGCGCTTCTGTCCAAGCTCTCCCTGCATTCCCCACGAGAGGACGATTACGCTGCTGCACTGGAACAGCTTGCCAGCTTTAATCTGACAAATGTGGGTATACACGAGCACGCCCAGAATGCAACAAGCAATCGCCTAAATATTTCACGCGCCCTATTGCAACAAGCCTTTGCCACACGCCTTTGCAAGCAGGGACGAGTGCAGGAGGCACAGGAGCTATTCAAGCAGCTTCAATCGCTCCGGGCATCTCACTTGACAAAAGAGGCAAAAGGTGCAGCACACTGGCACACACGCACACGCATGAACGCACATACACACGCAAACACACACATACACACGCATACACACATACAAAGGGAAAGGTGTGTGCGCACTCAGGGATGCTTGCCACACACAGACACTTAAACATGCTTGCATATCATTGAATAGAAAAGAGAGCAGATGCCTCATGTTTACCTGACCCTACTACATTAGATCAGGTTGATCACCACACCACTGCTTGAAAAACTGCAGGGACTGAAGCGGTGCAAGCATGCAAGCGGCAGCTGAGCTGCAGCAAGTGCTAGTGGTTATAGCAACTCACACATGCTCACACGCGTACACACGCATGCACACATACGCACACGTACAACATACACACTCACACACCCACCCCTACACACACACACACACACACACACACACACAGTTCAGCAGCAGCAGCACCAGTCGCACAATAGAGCAGAGCACCCACAAGGCTCCTCGCAGGGCCAGCAGGCCAGTAGCGAGCAGACAGGCAGCCAAGGAGAGGAGGAGGAGGATGAGTGGGAGACAAAGGACTGGGATCAGGCACTGGAGAGCATACGGCCCCCAGTGCCTGTGATTGACCCAAGTAAGAGAGAGCAGCGCCCATCATTCCTGCACAAGCCCGCTCCGACAGCCGCTGATACCCTCGCCGCGGCAGGTGAGCTTGTGGAGAGGTGCAAAATCTGCCTAAGTTGGAGGTGCATGACGTGTCCAGGATCGGAAGTGTGAGTCGTTGGATTGATGGCATCATATCAAACAACTTTGGCGCAAGAAGGGGAAAAAAAAGGAAGCGATGCACGACGTGTAAATCTTGTAGCAACGAAGGGTGGGCCAGATTCTCGTGCTGCTATCCACAATCATACATGCTCTGCTGTAAATTTGTATATGTAGGGTTGGCCAGAACCATATATATATATACACCGTATATGATTGTATGTATGGTGATTTCCCTGCTAAAAATACCGTATGTACACCGTATGTATATGGTTTTGGCCAACCCTATGTATATGAATGTATATATGTCTGCAACCTACTGCCTCTGTCTGCGCTCACCGGCCTGTGTCACTTGAACAGCTCCTACATGTACAAAGCCTCTATGCTATCGTTTTTGCTGCTGTCGAAATGCAGCCGGTAGCCTCCCAATATATATATCCACAAAACATAAACCTGCAGATTTGGGATTCCTGCCAGGCAACCATAATCTCGCGGTGTCATTATTTGGCAGGGTTAAGAACAGCCCCTGAAATATGTGCAATCTTTTTCCAGAGGTGGTCATCTGAGGCCCCAATTGGGGGTGTTTTTGAAATGTGATTTGAGTACTGGTCCCCCAGCTGGCTACAATCAAACTCAGAACCCAGATGTAGGTATCGCTTGAGCTTGATTGTAGCCAGCTAGGGAACCAATGTCTAATTTTGCGCAGCGTGAACCCTATTTTTCACCACCATTCTCTCATATCTCACCACCCACTGACCTGATTTGTGCCATTTTTGTATGATTCGTCTACATTTTAATAAAGAATATCAATGCAACAAAAATGGGGCAAAACGGAGCAGTACTTGGTGAAATACCCCATTTTGGCCCATTTCCCAAAGAAAAACAGCAAAAGGGATGCCAAAATGGGTGGAAAACCAGGTTCCACCAAATCTGGTTTTCAGCACTCCAAATGACTCCTTATTATGTAAGAAGTACTTGTGTCGTGTTTTCAAGGTTTAAAAAAGCCCTGGTTAGGGTGCTGGCCTTAACTGTGAAATCTCAGTGCCAAAATTTGAACTGAGATTCTGCCCAGGCCATTGGGGGAAGCCATTTTGCCTTATACTTTGTGAATCAATAAGTTATATTTTTCAACATAGTTTGCACCAAAAAAGTCACATTCCAGGCTTTTGCTCAGATAACCACCTCTGATCTTTTTCATATGCCTGTCTTGTGTGTACCTAAAACCACTCACGCTTCATGAATATGTGCGATCATTTTAACATGCCTAAATTACCTGAAACCATATACATAGGGTTGGCCAGAACCATATATATTTACGGTAAATGTAAGGTACTTTTGGTAGGGAATCACCCAAATATACGGTACATACAGTGCATATATACGATTCTGGCCAACCCTATATATACGCTCCTTGAAGTACAAACAACAAAGCCAATTGGATGTTGTAGAGGTGGCAAGGAGGTGCTGTGGGACATATAGCTGCCCGATTTGTTTCCCCCCTTTTTTTGCTGCCATTACCATTTGACTGAAAAACACCTCTTCCAATTTTATACCACAACGCCTTGCATTTGAAGGTGGGGGGGGGGGAAAGGGCCCTAGGGGGAAAAGCGTGGAAAAAGATTATGCCGCTGCTGGTGCTGCTCAAGACTGGGACGAGGAGGAGCGTGCAGGTCCGTGTTGAAGTCAAGCGCACAGTAAGGCACATTGCTATTAATATTATTGTACACCCTTTTATACCATTGATTTCCCCATAATTTTCCTGCTTTTTTGACTTGATCTCGGGAGTATGCGCGTGTTCATACACGTATGCAAGTGTGAGTGCGTGATTACAAACAGTTTGTGGGATAGTTTCAGATACGCATGTCACTTGTCATCACCAGGCAAAGGTAGCTTGCTTAAACCAACTTGAATCGTTTCAGGTTCCAGATCTCATGTTCAGGTTGGCCAGATCTCATGTCTCTTGTCATCACCAGTCAAAGGTAGCTTGCTTACAACCATTTTGATTCATTCAGGTTGGCCAGATCTCATCTCACTTGTCATCACTTGTCCAAGGTAGCTTGCTTAAAACCAACTTAAATCATTTCGGGTTGGCCAGATCACTTGTCATAGGTAGCTTGCTTCAAACCAACCTGATTTATTTCAGATTGTCCAGATCTCATGTCACTTGTCATCATTCGTCAAAGGTAGCTTGCTTAAAACCAGCTTGATTCATTTCAGATTGGCCAGAAACATATGTACTAGGTGCCCTTTATAACATGCCTGAGAATCACATGCAAAGTTGACTGTGAACTTCTTTGGGGGCTGAGTTAATCCTCTCTTCCAAAAATCACATGCAGAGCTCGTCACAAACTGGTCAGGGGGGTCTATCAATCCTCTCTTCCAAAATTCACATGCTCGTCAGCTTGTCAATCCCCTCTTCCAAAATGCACACGCAGAGCTCGTCACAAACTGGTCAGGGGGGTTTGACCACTGCGTGGAATTGTGTGGGCTGACCAGTGATGTCCGGACAGGGGACCTACAGGAGCTGCTCGACAGCTTACTACCAGGTAACATTGGGAACATTAACTACGCAGGCAGTGAAAACCACTCCCCACATTAATTAAGGAATAGTAGCCAGTAGTGTGCACTGTTGTGTGGGTAGAGAGCCACGTGTGCGGTACGAGGCTTGCTGCCAATCATCAGGGGACGCGCAGGAGCTGGTCGACAGCATATTACCAGGTAACATTGGGAACATTAACTACGCAGGCAGTGAAAACCACTCCCCACATTAATTAAGGAAAAAGAGCCAGTCTTGTGCACTGTTGTGGGTAGAGAGCCACGTGTGCGGCACGAGGCCTGCTGCCAAAAAAAACGGGACATAAGCCACACGGTGTGGCATAAGACCCAGTGTGGCTCAAGACGCGCTATCAAAGATCAAATGAGGGAAGTAAGCCACACGGTGTGGCATAAGGCAGTGTGGCTCAAAATGCGCTATCAAAGATCAAATGTGGGAAGTAAGCCACACGGTGTGGCATAGTAAGACCCATTGTGGCACAAGACGCGCTATTAAAGATCAAATATTTTTTTTCATTTTAATTAGCTGCAGGGTAGTGGGAACTTGGCCATGGCATGAGCGTGACATGACTCATGAACAGGCTCGACAATTCTATCAACAACTGCACGTTACAGTTATGCACGCACACACACACACACAAACACGCACACGCACGCACACACACGCACGCACACACACAAGTACACGCACACATACACACACACAAACACACACAAACACACACACGCACACACACAAACACATGCACAAACACACACACATGTTATCTCTAGAAAATTCACTGGTGCTCGCCACTGTTGTGCTTAGGCATCACAGCAGGCCCTACCTGTGCAACTGTCCAGCCCAAAGCCAGCCAGGTCTGAAAGAAACTGCCTTTTGTACACTGCCTTTTGTACACTGCCTTTTGTACACTGCCTTTTGTACACTGCCTTGTGTACACTGCCTTGTGTACACTGCCTTGTGTACACTGCCTTTTGTACACTGCTGCCTTTTGTACACTGCTGCCTTTTGTACACTGCTGCCTTTTGTACACTGCTGCCTTTTGTACACTGCTGCCTTTTGTACACTGCTGCCTTTTGTACACTGCTGCCTTTTGTACACTGCCTTTTGTACACTGCCTTGTGTACACTGCCTTTTGTTCACTGCCTTTTGTACACTGCCTTTTGTACACTGCCTTGTGTACACTGCCTTTTGTACACTGCCTTTTGTACACTGCTGCCGTTTGTACACTGCTGCCTTTTGTACACTGCTGCCTTGTGTACACTGCCTTTTGTACACTGCTGACGTCTGTACGCTGCTGCAGATGACAGTATAAAGCCGTACATCAGATGGGCAGATGACAACCATGCCGTGCTCGTGTGTGTCAGCGTGACTGCAGGTGTGTTTGTACGTGTGTGTGTGCGTGTAATTGTGTGTGTATGGGTGTGTGTGTTTGTGCATGTGCGTGTGCATGAGCATGAGCTGAGTGTTTGTACACGTCCTTGTGTGTGTCTGTGTGCGTATGTGCTTATATGTGTACATTCCAAGGCAACAACCAAATACCAAATACACAATGCACTGATCATTCCAGGATACCAACCAACGCAATGCTCATCATTCCAGGAAAACAACCAAAACAATGCTCATCATTTCAGGATAACAACCAACGCAATGCTCATCATTTCAGGATAACAACCAACACAATGCTCGTCATTTCAGGATAACAACCAACACAATGCTCGTCATTTCAAAATAACAACCAACACAATGCTCATCATTTCAGGATAACAACAACCAACATTCGGATTCATAATCCCTCCACCAGCCTCTGTGTTATCTTTTGCAGCTTTGCAAGGGCTCCCTATAACTTTCAAGTCCTCCTGTGCCCCAGCGGACTGCCAAGGCTTTACAAGTCCCCCTGTATCTCTAAGGATTTCTGAAGCTTTCTCAAATGCTTAAGGCCTTATCATTCCCCCTATATTCTCATGGGTGTTAAGGCTTTATGACCCTTGCCACTGTGTGGGCCCCAACCATTGCCACTTGAACACATTCCCATGGGTGTTGATGCTTTATGATCCTTGCCACTGTGTGGGCCCCAACCATTGCCACTTAAACACTTTCTCATGGGTGTTGATGCGTTATGACCCTTGCCACTGTGTGGGCCCCAACCATTGCCACTTGAACATATTCTCTTGGGTGTTGATGCGTTATGACCCTTGCCACTGTGTGGGCCTCAACCATTGCCACTGGAACACATTCTCGTGGGTGTTAATGCTTTATGACCCTTGCCACTGTGTGGGCCCCAACCATTGCCGCTTGAACACATGGACCCTGTGTGCGTGCGTTCAAACTGCAGCCAGAAATATGTTGGAGATTGCAGCCAAGGAGGGTTTGGTGATGCGGCCTTTCTTGGAGGCAACCCAGGCATCAAAACAGCTCCCTGTCTCAGGTAAAAGTGCACAATAGCATGCACATGCACGTGCACACACACACACACACACACACACACACACACACACACACACACACACACACACACACACACACACACACACACACACACAGACAGAGAGAGAGAGAGAGAGAGAGAGAGAGAGAGAGAGAGAGGGAGAGAGAGAGAGAGAGAGAGTGTGAGAGAGAGAAAGAGAGAGAGAGACATGCACACTCACATACACACATACACACACACAGAGAGAGAGAGAGAGAGAGAGAGAGAGAGAGAGAGAGAGAGAGAGACACACGCGCACACACACGTACACACACAGGTGCACTCATACATATATGCACACAAAAAACATAAAAACATACTTGTACTCAAAACTACTGACATTGCAGAGCTGCTGCCACCCAAAGACAGGCCTAAGACAAACACTTCCGTGGCACGCCGTCTGATGAGCCACGCCCTCGGTATACCAGGAATGCGGGACAGAGCAGGTGAAACCAGTGTCTGTTGAAGATGCAAGCCCTTGATCTTAGGAATCAGGCAGTCTATCTAGCACTTGATTAGTTCCAGTGTCTTTTGGGTTTTCTTCTGGGTCTGTTCATCCCTCTGTAAGTAAACTGCAATAGCATAACACTTGGAGACGATTACCAAGCTCACCGGTGGGAGGGTGCAAGTAGGGAAAAGGGGGTTTTAAATTTGAATGATGCAGGCCCTTAGAACAAGTACATCCATGCTGCACACAGAGTAAGTGCACACTGCACACAGTGTATATGCACACTGCACACAGAGGTTATGCACACTGCACACTGTCAACTTGAACGTCCTCCACAGAGCAGGAAAGGATAAGAGAGAAAACAAGGGGCTCAGAATGCTGTGTTGGCTGTTTCGTGAAAGCGTAGCAGGATATGTCTCATTGTAGTTTGTTATGTTTGCAATTTTAGTCATCAGAATGCCTTGCAGTGCGAGTTGCTGTGACCCTCATAGGAAGCACGCATTGCTTTTCGGTGTTTCATTGTGCATCTGGTGTAATCCTTATCCCATGCAAACTTTAGAAAGTTGGCATTGCTTTCCAGCATTGTGTGTCCAGTCGACTTGAATTGCTGGAATTTTTATGCTTAATTTTTGTGGCTGCGCAATGAGGTGTAATGCCCTTCCCACAATCGATCACGCAGGGAAGAGGGAGATTATATGTTGACGTCACACAAATGTAGATATATGTTGATTGTTACTTCGTACACTAACGTTGATGTAATATAGATGTAGCATATGTAATTTCATGCTTATTGTTGTTTTGTCATGCAGGGGAAAAGGACCTTGCTGCTGCTAGAAAACAGGCACGTGAGGAGCGGAGGGCAAAGCAGAAAGAAGGGGAGGCCTCTCGTGCGTCTGCGTGGGAGTAGAGATGGGTACAGCGGGATGTCAGTAACGGAGCAGGTGCTAAAATTTTGTTTTTTTGCAAAGCGTCTTATATGGATGGCCGGCCATCATGCATCCTCATATCATAAATCGTCACTGTTCAGTCGCCATGCTTTACGGTGTTCAGATCGGTTCACTTCAATTTAGTAAGGCCTCCATATGCCTGGCGTGGCTGCTCACCGGTATACAAGCACCAATGGAAAGCAGGTGTCAGCAAGATTAATAAAGGCACGCACGCACTTTCAACGCAATCACAGAGCACACAGAGTGCAATAAGTGACAGGCCTGTTCTGTATCGCATGCCATGCCTTCGCACTGTTGTGATTTTTTCGAAGCTTACAGAGCTAAAAAAAAGGCCGCTGTTGTGTTTTTTTTAGCCTACCACCCTTCAGTTATGGAATATGGAACGCAACTTTTTATTATCATGTACTTGCTCCATAATTGCAGGTTCTACGCAACATCAGTAGCATTATAAATGATTCAAAGTGTCAATGTGTGACCCTCAATGTTATTTCATTTTGCTACGTTGCGACTGCCTCTTATTCTTAATTGTAATCTTCCTGGTATTATCGTTCCTTGATTTACCCCCAATAGCTCCTCTGACTTTTTGAGCTCTTATGCCAAATTTCAAACATTTCTCCGCGATGGACAAGAAAAGAAATTGTATTGGTAGTGATAGCCTTGGTAGTGGTAGCCAGCACGTGAAGGCAAGTATAGAGAAATGCTTCATCACGCTGACAGAGCAGCCAACATTTTATTTTCCAGCCATAGAACTGGCTTCTTCAGTTCATTGAACAGTGTTGCTAGCCAAAATTACCTCAACTGAAAACAAGCAATTGCTTGTTACATGACGCCATCAATTAAATGTGTCACAGCTCTGGATAAGGCGGCTCAATTGGTATGGACCAGGTTGGACGCATGGGTTGCATATTGCATAGTGTATACGGAGCTGTGGCACCCTAAGCAAACCCTAAGTAAAAGTCTACGCGGGAAAACACCAGCGTGCATTAAGGAAAGGCTCTCAACTAGTGCTCACATTACCCAGAGCACCGCCAAAAAACGAAAAAGAGAAACAACTGAGACCGATGAGGATCGTCAGGCAGGTTGTCAGCCATGCGATCCGGCCTGCGCCTAGCCTTCCTGAAGCCAGCCGCTCTACCAGTAACCCCCCCATCAGATCCCCTTGGGCTATTATCACTGTTGCCGTTGTTTAATTGTATTTTGTGTCTTGTTTTTGTGACCTTGTTTAGGCTTTTTATTGCATGGCAGTTTAGTGCAGTGACTAGTTAGTGCGCTTTGTGTAAAGGGACGCCCAGGTTAAGCAGAGGAGTTATGGTGTACTGGTTGTAGATTGTGCCCCTGACTCCAAGGAGTGTAAAATGTAAAATGAATAGTGACTTTGTTGCTTTTGAGATATGCCTCGGAGGCTCCTTGTTCGTAGACGCTGGTTAAGAGGTAGATGTTGGTTGTGTGCTTTATCTAATGTCTGTTGCGGGTTTACGTCTGAGTTAGAGTTTAAATTTTACAAGGTGTACATCCCTGTCCCTTGGGGGAATCAGTTTGAAGTCCAAATACCTGCCTCTTCCTTCAATGGGCATGTTAAGGTCAGATAGCTTTTCAATGTTACAAGCATCCATTGTAACGATTGCTGAGCCCAGTTTGTCTTTGCTGATCTCTTCCCTACAACGGCTGACTGCGTGGTGGTGTCGGTTTTTGTCCATTCTCTTCAGAGTATGGATGTTGCACCTAAGAAGCATGTGTGGAGCTACGTGTAAACCTCTGCACAATGGGCAATGGCAGGACCTGTCATGTGGCAAAATCTGTTGGTGTGTTTGTCTGTGTGTATTGTATCCGTCTATACCTAAGAACTAGTTTCTGTTCCTTAATAGTCACATTTGGCATGGACCAAAATTTGTAACTGAGCTGGGCATGAACAAGTGGCATTTGAGTGAAGCATTGTTCCAACGTTAACATTCTGACGTTCACATTCGGAGTGTGAACATTCTGAAGGGCACGCTGGGTGTTAAGCGTACCACTACAAATTGGGTTGTCTTGAGGGAGTGTGGACACGAACCACTGCAAATTTTCTGATTCGGGTCTATTGTCAAGTTGTATAATAGCATGCTTAAGTCGAACAGTGAGACGTTAAGCAAGGAGCTGAAAGTGGATCTGAGCATACATTTACGTAACCCCTCCTGCTGGACTGCTTTTCTTTGGTCGTAGATGCTTTTCAAGGGTTGCGGCGTTGTGATCCATTTGCGCAAGCAGCGCGGCAGGGTACCTCCACTTCTAATTACGACTTCACTGATGATCTCAGGCACAGATTGCGGACAGCGTGGAGAGATGTTGAGGGATTGCACCCACTGAACACAAACAGCAATTTGGTAACATATCTTTAACACAGGGACCCAACACCATGGCAAACCGTGGCCGTGGGATGGGCTCAAGCATCTTCCAAGGCTAAGGTAGAGCTAGCAGCGCCAGCGTGCACGTGTTGTGGGTGAGCACTCGATACGAGCTTGCTTGGCTGGTGGTTGGTCATCAGATATCTTTGTACCGGTGAGGATGTAGTTGGCGCGGTCAAGGAAGAACGTGCGTTTGCGGCGAGCCATCAGTGCACTGGTAGGGCTTGGAGGCAGGTCACCGCCGTAGGTGTTGATCAGTCCACTAGCCGCAAAGTGCTCTAAACCTCTATTGCAATGTATTTTGACACCTAGGCTTCGAAACCAAAATGAAGCGGGGAGTGTTTGTGAAAAAGCAGAAGCTGGAGGCTATGACATGCAGCCGACTCTAGGCTATGACATGCAGCTGAGCACACGGTCCAACGCTTGCCTGTCAGCCCAAATTCTTTCTGTCATGGATGGTCTAACACAATCCTATATCTTCAAACAGAAGCTGCAAAACTGTGAGCCCATTGATCTCAGCCGTTATGTTGTAGACCTCAGGGAGAGACACTTGGGAGTACTGGACACCTTATTCTGACACGCATCCGAGAGAACACAACAGCAAACGCTCTACTTATCACCAATGGTGTGCTCTTCCTACAAAAAGGGCTCTGGTCAATCATTCGCCTTACCCTCCCTAAATACATGTTTCTCAACCTGCCGCGTGATGTCATTTGCAGTACAGCTCATTTCAGACTTCGTGTAAACACCCTACGTTTTGAGACAGCGACATGGAATGAAATTAACTCCCCCACCTGTGACCTGTGTGACACTGATGATGTCCAAGATGAGCAGCATGTTCTTTTCCAATGTGCCAATCCCCACATGATTTCTTTCCGCAGGAATTATGCTCGCTCCTCTGTTTCCCCCAGCAACAGGAGCTCACGATGTGTTTACTTTGCCAGAACAATAACAAGCTTTGTTTTTTCCTCCATGAAATTGATCATTGCTTTTTATGAGCAGGCTAGCAGTCTTGACTGAAGCCCTTTTTTTTGTGAACCTTGAAAACCTCAAGGCAACCTAGGTAATAATGGCCACAGGTAGATGGTCAAATAAGAAGCCAGCTTAGAAGTACTTAAAAATGAACGCCTCACGAATGCAGGCTGTCAAGAAAATACCAAAGCGTCACGATTGCAGGCCGGCAAAAAAAAGGCTAAGCTGGTAGTGTTAATACATCCAGCGTCAGGATAACAACTCACTGCAAAAGGTTTTATAAGGGCGACCAGGAGGCGTGTTCACACTCCATCGCACATCCACACTCATCTGTGCGTGAAATGCCTAACACACACACAAGCAATTTCTTATAGCCGACTTTTGTCTTGCACATACTATACAATCGCCTGAGTGAGCACATCAGACGAGCAGAAGCGCAAATAAGCTCAGGCACACGCGATTATCGCACCTGTACGTGCACTAGTAGGCAGACTGAGATGCAGACAAAACGTACGAGGTCATTCAACGCAAGCATAAGCCTCGCGCCTTGCATAACTGCCTTGAAGGAGGGAAAGGGCACGCCAAGCAGAAGAAACAGGCCTGGCACCACACATACGAGGTCATCACATTACGTACTCAGGCCTCCACAAAGCCTTGCATGACTACCACCCGTACATGCCTGTACGAAGAAGAGCTGAATGCATGCGTTCATACCTCTCATAGCTCAAGACCCCACGCATTCCTCTGGTTCACACACACACACACACACACACACACCAGCAAGCGCACACTAGCCGTGACGTGCATTGCACACAGCAGACAAAGACACGGCCATCCCTTGCCATTGGTGTGACAAGCTGGATGATGAAAACCTAAATACGTGAGTGGGTGCGTGTTTGAAGGTAGTCATCACGCTACACACAACCCCTTAGACACACACACACGCCACGAACAATCCAGCACACAGCCCCCTCAACCCCAGATCTCAGAGGTGGGCTCCTTAAATTGGGGAGTGGGGTCGTCATGTACACCATTGAAAGCCCACTCTGAATGGAGAATCCAGGGCTTGATAGGGCCGATGCCGATGGTCATATTGTTGAACTCTGCGTGCGTGTGTGTGTGTGTGTGTGTGTGTGTGTGTGTGTGTATTAATGAGGGCGCTAGGGTTGATAACAACAGAACCGTTTGCATTGGCACCAACAAACCCTGAGTCCTCCATTTCAAGAAGGCCTTCAAAGTGAAGTAGGACCCTATAAACTTGATGGGGCTGATGTGGATGGCCATGTTGTTGGGTGGGGTGCGTAGGGGGTGTAAATAATAGAGGAAAAACGATTGTTTTTTAATAAATGTCACACAACGGTGCAGCACAAGCTTGTTTTAGATAACACCATCAGAGCGCAAAGTGGCAGCTTTTGCTAAGCTTACGGACAAAGGTGTTGTTACAGGTATAGCTAGGGCTGGCCAGAACCGTACATATACACCATATATTTGGTGATTTTCCTGCCATAAACACGGTATATACACCGTACGTAAATGGTTCTGGCCAACCCTAGGTACAGCAGGTGGACGACGCCAAGACAGAACGAAACACATGGGGTTATGAAATCGAACCAGTAAGCCTGTATGTCTTCACGCATGCACCTTTGGCAAGGACATCGCATACTGAAATCGACCCAGTAAGCCTGTGTATCATCACGTGTGCACCTTTGGCAAGGACATCGCATACTGAAATTGAACCAGTAAGCCTGTGTATCATCATGTGTGCACCTTTGGCAAGGACATTGCATACTGAAATCAACCCAGTAAGCCTGTGTATCATCACGTGTGCACCTTCAGCAAGGACATTGCATACTGGCCGCAACAAGCCCTGAGCAGGGCAGCTTCCCTCCCGACAAGGCTGGAGGCCTTTGTAATTGAACTTAACCAAACTAACCTTACCCTCTTACCCTCAAACTAAACTAATTGTTAGGTGGACCGTCCCCTCAGCATAAAATCCAAGTGTCATGTTGTATTTAATATCGCTGCCTCCAGGAGTGCAAGCAGTTTAGTTAACAACCCTGGGGAAGCTGCATTTGAGTGAAGTCAAAGCTGAACTCGACCTAAACAATATTACTAGGGTCGGCCAGAACCATGTACACACGGTGTGTTTACGGTATTTTTGGCATGAAAATTACTAGGGTTGGCCAGAACCATATATTTACGGTGTATATACGGTATTCCTGACAGGTAATTCACCGAATATACGGTCATATACGGTGTACATATACGGTTCTGGCCAACCCTTAATATGATGTACCCCGGCAAACTAGGCAACTGACCGCGCACCAACAGACACACACACATACACACAGTTCCATTCTCCCCCTCTCACCAAATCATCCACCTACTCACCCATGGCACACATCCACAAAAACCACAAGCACGCACCTGGAGTCAAGACGATGTAGCTGGCCAGGTAGCTGGTGCTCTTGACGCAGTCCTGCACAATCTCGCGGAAGGTGCGCTTAATGGCGTCAGCTTCATCGCTGCCATCCTTGTAGTTAGGAATCTTGGACCTAGGGGGTGACGCATGTGCGCATGTGTGTTAAGAGTGTGTGTGTGCGCGTGATGCATTATGTGTGTGTGTTTGTGTGTGTGTGGTGTATATGTGTGTGTGTGTGTGGTGTACATGTGTGTGTGGTGTATATGTGTATGTGGATATGCGTGTTTGTTCCAAACTTTTATATCTGAGCTTATGGGTTACTATGTGGTTGACCGAGACCAGTCAGCAGCCCATCAGCCAAACAACCAGGCTAACATCCACCTCACTTGAAAACAACAATTATCAAAGTTTTTACATGTTTTACATACGCAGCCTAGCAGTCGCACGATTTTTGACTGATGGCCTTATCTGTAAACACTGTAAACTCTACAAGCACCTTGGCCAGCGTCGTAGAACTTGATTATAGGGGGCATAGGGATAGGGTTGGCCAAAACCATATATATACGGTTTATATACGGCTTTTTTGGCAGGGAAATCACCAAATATACGGCCATATACGGCGTATATATACGGTTCTGGCCAACCCTACATAGGGAGAATGAGACTTACTAAGCACTTTCAAGCAAGTTTGGTTTCAGGCTTTTTCCAAGCGTCCGCTCAGATGCCCCCAGACGAATACAATAGCAATGTGACCTTACCCTACCTATAATCCTTCGAGCAAGAGCTAACTGCAAAATCGTTAATTTGAGCAGAGTCGCAGCTGCGACTGAATGGAGGAAGAATGGGATTTCCTTGCGTCTGGTTTTTAAACTGGTAGGTTGGTCTTGGAATTCTAGGGGAAAAAGTGGTTTACTCAGGCAACAGGCAGTGCATGGTTTACTCAGGCAACAGGCTGTGCATGGTTTACTCAGGCAACAGGCAGTGCATTACTTACTCAGGAAGCAGACTGTGCATGGTTTACTCAGGCGACAGACTGTGCATGGTTTACTCAGGCAACAGACTGTGCATGGTTTACTCAGGCAGCAGACTGTGCATGGTTTACTCAGGCACCAGGCAGTGCATGGTTTACTCAGGCAGCAGACTGTGCACTACTTACTCAGGCAACAGGCTGTGCATTACTTACTCAGGCATCAGACTGTGCATGGTTAACTCAGGCAACAGGCAGTGCATGGTTTACTCAGGCACCAGGCAGTGCATTACTTACTCAGGCAACAGACTGTGCACTACTTACTCAGGCAACAGGCTGTGCATTACTTACTCAGGCATCAGACTGTGCATGTTTTACTCAGGCATCAGACTGTGCATGGTTTACTCAGGCAACAGGCAGTGCATTACAAACTCAGGCAGCAGACTGTGCATGGTTTACTCAGGCAGCAGACTGTGCATGGTTTATCAGGCAACAGACTATGCATGACTGTGCACTTTGTAGGTTCACTGGCTGAAAAGTTCCGTTAGTAAACCAAACAGTTGGCTCTGGCCTGCTGTATTAATTCGGGACTACATTGGAAGCAGCACTTGCTTGAACGGATACAGCACTTGCTTACTTGGGGGAGCGAGGTAACACTGGAAGAGGTGCCAAACAAAGGAGAAGACACCGACGCGCGTGAAACTTAAGTTTGAAAAAGGAAAACAGCGTCAACAAGTGGGGGGCTTTTAGATGCTGGCACGGAAGTGTTCCCTCTCTTGATCATGCTGGGTGTGTTGACGCTACCAGCTTTTCTTTCTTTACGAAAGCGAGCGTTAACATTAAATTTTAGGAAATGAGAGCCACCGATTCTGTCAGATCACATGAGCCCGCAGAGGTCACGCCACTTTCAGCACATGGCCATGGACACCAAATCCTTTTGTTGCATTAGGATGGAAATGAGCCTGTACGTGATTGGGCGCAATCCGGGACGGCTACTCATCCATGCCAATTTCTTGCTAAGTTTAAGCAGACGCGGACACGCATAGCGGCACACCAACATTCGGTACGGTAGCGGCTCCTTTCCTATAATAATGTGAGGAATGATTTCTGCTGCCTACGCAGCTTTCTGTTTTGAAAAGTGGGCACGCAACGGGACTCACCAGTAGTCTTGTGGAACAAACACGTGGGCATCCACCTGCACACAAGCGTGTTCGCACTCAGCGTGAGAGCTAAAGCAAGATGCACATGAGCGTAGAAATGGTGCGCCTGAGGACGCCCATATTTGAAGCATTGAAGCAGTGCTGGTGCAGTTTCTCAACATGCATTCGCAAAGTCAGAGACTGTAAGCCAATGCTGGGGCATATCCTGCCCGCACCATCCCCACTTGTGCACAGTGAATGAAGCAGGAGCAACAGCTGCCTGTTAGTCAGGGTGTGTGCACAGCGACTGTGCCGCCAGCTACAGCACATGCAAACTAACACATGTTTTTTCAGGTATCACCTCATGCACACACTTGTTGTTTGATCTATTTACCATGAATACGAATCCTTGCGTGCTCTCTGTATGTTTTCGCAGCAAACATCTTCCAACATTAAGTTATATCCATCCACGTAATGGACACTCGCAAGAATCGGCTCACTGCCCCCCTTCTCCCCCATGCACAAGCACACACGGACATGCACAGTCACACTAGCGCACGCACACTCTTTGCACGCACACGCATGCACACATGCTCGTTAACACATACACACACACACACACACACGCATACGCACACACGCACACGCACACACACATGCGCACGCATACACACACTCAATAACCCTTACACGCACACTCCTGCCCGCACGCGCACGTGCACATTCTCGCACGCGCGCACTCACGATGTGTTGGGTGTAGAAGCCCATGTTGGGGAAGAAGTAGGACTGCACGCAGGGCATCAGGTAGTGAAGGAGCATGCTTGACAGTGTCTGATATGAGTGTGGGGGTGTGAGTGCAGCTAATGGATGGGCAAAGAGCAGCAAGCATTTCCCCATTTCAGCACCTTGGGGTAGTTGGCCTCAATGAGCACTTGCGCCAGCGTCATGCCTGCCACACCACGCACGCTGCGTCGCTTCCCGTTCAGGTCCACCACGTTGATGGTCACCAGCCGGTCGAACACGGTGGGGGTGGGCATGTCGTTGAGCTTGACCTGCTTGTGCATCCCGCCCAGCTGCTCTTCACTTGATTGCGCCTCATGACTATCAGTCCCAGCTAGGACGCCACTGCTGCTGCTGAGGAGCCGTGAAAAGCACGCTGGCTGCAGTGACGAGCTCCTTGCTAGCCTAATGGAGCTGCACAGAGCCCTTAGCATTTTTACTCGTCAATATTAAATCGTAATAAAAACGTGTTCAATTTTGAACGTACCGGTAGTCTCAATGTGAAAGCCTTGCGAATAATAATTAATTTGATTGCGGATCGTGCTACCATCACGTAATACATAAAGTTCAGACCATGTTGTCCACAAGCAAAACCCTCCACTGCCAATGTGCCAGCACAAGCCCCCATCCCCTAGCACGCTCCAGCTACCACAATATTAGAATCAGCAGCAGCAGCAGCAGCAGCAGGAGAGGAGCACGCTTGCAAGTATCGCGCCTGCCTGCTGTAGATCGTGTTCAAACACAGGAGCACACGCCGCAGCAACAAGGGAAGCCAAGCACCTCCGGACCTGAATATTGCAATAGTTATAGCAGCAGTAGCAGCAGCAGCAGCAACAATAGCAGCAGTAGCAGCGTCGCTCCTCGCCGAGGCATTCTCTTTGGCGCTGCTCTCTCTTGCCTAGCTGCATCCCAGGCACAGCTGGCTCCTTCATCTCAAGCTGTTGTGTTTGCACCACCAGTAAGTGCACACGCATGCATAAACGAATTCGTAGTGAGCCCTGTTGGGATTATGTTCATCCGCTCCCACTTCAAATGCACGCGCGCACCGTATGCACGCGACACGTGTTCATACCTACACTAAACATGCTTACCAACCTGCTCAGGGCTACCGTGTGAAGGATGATAAACTGGATGGCTACACGTTCTTTTATCCAGGTGAGGAGACCACCTTGGACGTATACTACACACGCTTGCCCCCCATCGCAGCAGCAACACACGCACGCAAGCACTGTTCTTGCACAGGCATACAGTTTCTTGATGCTCAAAGGCTGTCAAGTGATGTCTCCTGCTCATCAATCTGCCACACAGAGGGCTGGCTGCCAGTGACCTCCTCCGGCAACGACTGCTTCCTGCGCAACCCGCGCAACATCGATGAGAACCTGTTCGTGGACATTACCTCCCCCTCCTCCTCCACGTACCAGACCGTCACTGAGCTGGGCTCGCCGGAGGACACCGCGAACCTGAAGCTGGATCAGTTCCTGAACAAGGAGTTCATGTCCACCCGCCTGGGCATCCGCCGTGAGGGCAAGGTGCTATTCTCGGAGACCAGAGTGGGCAACGATGGGCGGACCTACTACGACATTGGGATCAGGATGAGCAGCTACGGCTCCAGGAACCCTTATGTAGCCACACAGGTCAGTGCCCAACACACACACACACACACACACGCACGCACGCACGCACACACACACACACACACACACACACACACACACACACACACACACACACACAGGCACTCTCACACACAAACCCACACACTCACACACACACTCACAAACACGCACGCACGCGCACACATACACACACAAACACACACGCATGCGCACACAAACACACAAACACACAATCACACACACGCACATACACTCACACACAAACACACGCGCACGCGCACACACACACACCACACACACACGCACGCACATACACTCACACGCACTCACAAAAACGCATACATACCTAAAAACACACACGCACACATACACGCACACACACACACACACACACACACACACACTCACGCACGCACAAACACACACGCACGCACAAACACGCAAATACACACACAAACACACATACACACACAAACACACAAATACACACACGTGCACACACACAAACACACACACATACACACACACACAAACGTGCACAGGCGCACACAGACACGCACGTCCGCTCACGCACACTAACAAACACACACAAACATGCGCACACGCTACACACATACAAACTCACACACATGCACACACGCTCACAAGCATACACACACGCACTCACACATAAACACACACAAACACACACACAAACGCAAACACACACACACCTCAGGGCGAAGTGCTTCAGGACTATGGCATTGAGTGGGACCGTGTGCTGCTGACGACCTTGGGTGTTGCTAACAAGCGTGTGTATGAGCTGCGGATGCAAACAGCCCAGGTGTGTGTGTGTGTGTGTATGTGTGTGTGTGTGTGTGTGTGTGTGTGTGTGTGTGCGAGGGAAGACGATCGGGACGGGAAGGGGAAGAAGTCAGGAAAAGGGCAGAAGCCACTTATCTGGCATAAGTGCGAATCATTGGGTGATGTGGAGGGGGGAGAGGTGGCCCTAAATAGCTCTCATCCCGTGGCCCTTCCTCAAAAAGTGGGTATGGGCTAGGTGTTGCCGATTGTGTCCACGCACAGGCGCCCGGTGAATGCCTCATACACCACTTTGACCCCAGACCCCAGCCTTCCAATCGCCTCTTTTGTTAGTTTTTATGTCAAGAGGACTCGCACGAAATTGGCAAGCACGCACACGCGCTATGCTATTTCTTCATGTGGAAGCTCTTACATGCTTTTGTAGTGCAGCTTGTTCTTGTTTCTAGCATTTGCAGTCTACGCTCTTCTTCAACACTCGCCTTGCATTTCGTTCGCAGGAGACATACGGCGGAAGCAAACCCAGGCTCGACCAAATCAAGGACTCTTTCGTGCTTCGTGATGTAGACACTGCTGGCAGCTAAAAGTCTTTTTGTTTGGTGCGCTAAACCCGGACCTTTGGTACAGATATATGAGTAGCGCTGATAGTGACGTCACTTTTTCGATAATAAATGGAACGTGGCAGACGTTCTGATGCGCAGTGTTATTAACTGCCTATTGCCGAGAAAGAACATTATGTATTTTATCCCTTGCATAATGCTGCAAAAATAATGCTGATGTCTCTGTTGTCTTGTCATTCCTAATTCATGCCGACAGGGATACCACTACTTGCTTCTTCTTTTCCTGTTTTGTATGGGTTTTAAAGGTAGAATGTCTTGGAAAGGTTAGATAAGGTCACATCACTATACATGCCTCAAAGGGCATCTCAGCGGAAGCTTGGCAAAAGTTTGAGACCACACCTGGCTAAACAATAGAAACAGTAGCCAGAGGATTAATGAAACACTGTCTTGGTAAGGGTTACAAGGGTTACAAGGATGGCCTACAGCCCGAGTCTCTGGCTGATGGCAATTGGCTGGTGAAACAAAATCAACCAGTGTCGAAAATTGAAACTAAATCTGACACAAACTTGAGGAGTCTGTATGAGTCTTGATTCAGGAATGCATTGATCTCAAAATCAGTGATACTGTGATGACAAGTTAAGAAAGGAATAAATTCAGAGCTTGAAGGAGCAAACACACGCAGAGTCTTAAAACATTCTTTCAAAAAGGTCTCTGTATCTCATG
>Ga0307945_1000824_pt1:5000-22825 | contig 22825 bp, 23 predicted proteins | sample OrgLakmetagen228_FD_201818 | JGI IMG/M metagenome (GOLD analysis project Ga0307945, IMG submission 201818) | Saline water microbial communities from Organic Lake, Antarctica - #228 | ecosystem: Environmental > Aquatic > Non-marine Saline and Alkaline > Saline | place: Antarctica...
GCTGCAAATGTTTTGAAGTGTCTCATTGCACTACAGCACAAGAAGCTGCAAATGTTTTGAAGTGTCATTGCACTACAGCACAAGAAGCTGTAAATGTTCTGAAGTGTCATTGCACTACAGCACAAGAAGCTGCAAATGTTTTGAAGTGTCATTGCACTACAGCACAAGAAGCCGCAAATGTTTTGCAGTGTCATGGCACTACAGCACAAGAAGCTGAACATGTTTTGTAGTGTCATAGTGTCATGGCACTACAGCACAAGAAGCTGCAAACGTTTTGTAGTGTCATAGTGTCATGGCACTACAGCACAAGAAGCTGCAAACGTTTTGTAGTGTCATAGTGTCATGGCACTACAGCACAAGAAGCTGAACATGTTTTGTAGTGTCATTGCACTACAGCACAAGAAGCACATGTGTTCCACTCTATGAACGTACCTTTTCAAGAAGGCACAGCACATATAACCTAGACGCAGCACACATTTGATGTGAGGAAATATGTGCTCCTCACCTTTGATCACTGACCGAAGTGCCCAACTTTTCTTCCTAATGTCTGGGCTGAGAGTTTGGCTTGGGAGAATAGGAGGCCGTGGGAGGGCATCCGCCTGAGAGACGCCACCAAGCAGCGAGCACAAGTGTGAGCAGCGCTCAGTATTTGATTTGATGTCTGGTCTGGACTGCAGGCTATGTGTATGTAAGCTCTGTCAACCACTGTAGGGAGAATCCTGCACTTGTCTGTCTATGAACTTCACTCGTGATCCTTCATTCCTCGCGAATTGACTTAGGCGTGTGGTTCGAGTGTGCTGCAAACTGAAACTTCACAACGGCACGTGTGTTGCCAGCACATGCGCGCAGACCGCACCTCCTCATCTCCCAGTATGGGACTGCTGTCCAGCATATGAAGTCCCTGTTGATTGCCCCTAACTTGCGGCAAGCTAGTTGTCTCTGCTGAGCTTGCTGGGTTGAATCTCACTTGCAGCCTTCTTCTTGCGTGGAGTTTTGGCAATGGAGGAGGGGTGGGTGGTGGCAATAGTGTGTGGATGTGTGGGTTAGTGGTGGAAAGCTTCATTTCAGGGAATTACATTTATATTAAATCATATTGAAATAAGTGTCGGTAGTAGAAAATGCAGGTTTCTTGTCTTCACACTGAACGGTTTGGGGTGGCTAATTGCTGCCCCCCATTGAAAAGTAGTAGAAGTATGAAAGCTGCGTGTAGAAGAGCTGTGCCAGAAGAACATGTGCACACCACTGTGAACAGGCGCTCTCTCGGAGTGGGCATGTTAGGAGCGGGAATAGGCTTTCAGGCGTCCCAAAATGGTCAAGGAGGAGCAGCGGCTGCTGAGGGCTTGACAATAGAGAGCGTCACACCCCAAATAGCTTCCCCGATCCCGCTGACATCCAGGTCTGGACTGAAACCAAAATCTGCACAAATCATAGCCTCAAACGCCCTTACGTTTGCACATTTGATGCCTGATTAGCTTGTGATGTTGCACACATGCTAAAACCACTGTCCGGAAGCAGAAACGTCATAACTTTCCTGCGTTCGCTTCGCCAGGGAACAGCAGATCATCAACGTGTTTGACACCAATACCTACTCCGTGGTTAACATCTTTGATATAACTATTCCGGTACGGTTGTGTTTCCACCTGGCTTTTTTTGTTTCCGCTTAGACAGGCTGTTCTCTGTTCGCATGTGTGGGCACATTTTGCTGTGCAAGCGTGTGCAAGCATGTGCAAGCGGCGCCGCATCAATATGCTCACAAATTTGTTTGGCCTGATATACATACCCATGAACAATATCTCAGCTACGCACAATTTTGCTGTGTAGGCCTGTTGTAGGGAAATTTGCATGCCTGCAGTTGTTCAGCTTCATGTTGGGATGCAAAGTACTTTTAACAATGTAAGAAACCTACCAGTGGCAGGAGGAGCCTCACAAAGATATCAGTCATTTGAAATGAGAAAACCTATGCTGGGTTATCATGCCTGTTATCCTGCCTTTCCTTCGTACACCATGATGTACCAAGCTTGAGATCTTCCAACGTTTTAGCGAGGATGCGCACCGAAGGTACTAGCGTAACGAGGAGAAGCTTCTTGACAACAAATGTGTGCCTTGTACTGATTTTTGTGTCAATGTTATTCGCCATGAATGTGGCTTAAACTTTGTGTGTTTGACGTCTGGTCGTGCTGGTGTTCGCCCGTCTGCAGGGACGGAATGCTGCGGTGCCTGAGGCTGACGTCCCGGAAGGCAATGGCAGTGGTGAGACTTTTTTTTTGTTTATTACGCGCGCGTAAAAAAATTCATGTAAGTTTTGCTTCAAGGCAGCGGAAAACGGTTGTGCTTGGCTGGTCATTGTAAAAGCTCGTTCAGTATGTACACCTGTACATTTGGTGGATGGGTGGGCACTGAAGGCGCTTGCATTTAGCATCATACACGTCAGAAAGGTGGTTAGTAGGGTTGGCCAGAACCATATATATACGGTGTAAATACGGTATTTTTGGCAGGGAAATTATCGAATATACGGTCATATACGGTGTATATATACGGTTCTGGCCAACCCTAGTGATAAGACATCACCAGCTTTAGGTGATGTGGTGGTCACAGGGCGTGGCTGTTTGGAAGACGGGTTGGGAGTCAAAATACATAAAACTTGGTCCACTTCCATGTACGGTTGTCAGGGTTAGCGAAACGGGTAATTTACGGACAAGTTGCCGGTGCAGTTGCTGAGCAATCTAAGAGGTAGTTGTAACAATAGCTGATTTCTAGAAATGGCCAGAAACATGTATATACAATGTAAATACGTTATTTTCTGCAGGAATTTGATCAAAAACAATCAGATACACTGCGTATGTACCCTGCCCTGGCCAACCCTACTTTTTCATCTTTGAATTATAGATTGGCATCTTGATGAGGCAGATGGTGTTTATTAAAATAACACCAATTCTGCAATCCAACCCTTCTTTTTCATCTTTGAATTATTGATTGGCATCTTGATGAGGCAGATGGTGTTTATAAGAATTACACCAATTCTGCAAAATGTTTTGCAGATCACAAAAAGTGGCACGTCTGTACTCATGCCAAACAATGACCTCTTATTACAACATTATGGATGGCCTCTTCCATGCTGACTCCCATGGCTTCTTCCATGCTGAAGGAGCTTCTTCTTGCATTCTGAATGCGAACAGGAACAGCATTTCAGTATGCGTTTACGCAAAATGATTGGATGCGTGTCTGTATGCTCCCTTTCCGCTGGCAATCACACGTACATTCCCACCAACTCACATTCCTTCATCACGCAAGCTCCATGGCCTCCATCCATCCAAAACTCCTGCAATGATTTGAAATGCTGGGTTGCAAAGCTTCTGTTCTCCTGATGTCCTCCATAATCTACCCTACTGACCCCGTGGATGAGGGCCTTTGTAATCTAAAGTAAACTAACTGCCTTGCTTAATCCCGTAGAGAAGTCACACCATAAGGTAAGGTAAGGTAAGGTAAGGTAAGGTTACATCGCTATGTATGCCTCTGGGGGGCATCTGAGCGGAAGCTTGGAAACAGCCTGAAACCAAACCAAAAAGGTACTGGAAAAAATCAAGGGAGAGGGCTAGGCACTCAGCCACGAAAGAGGTCACACCATTAATCGTGGAGAAGTCACACCAAAAATCGTAGAGAGGTCACACCAAAAATCGTAGAGAGGTCACACCATAAATCGTAGAGAAGTCACACCACAGCTGTTGTTGAACCTCTCATGTCGCCAGAAACTGCACTACTGCACTCACACCTCCCACGTCCTGCTCTTGCCCTCGCTTACAAGTCCCACGTGAGTCACTCATAACTAGGTGTGGCCACAACATGTACGGTGTACATGTTGTACGTTCAGGAGGAAGTTTTTTTAGCTCACCGTTGCAAACAGCGTATAATTAGGGTTGGCCATAAATATATATATACGGTTTGTATACGGTAATTTTAGCAGGGAAATCACCAGATATACGGTCATATACGGTGTTTATATACGGTTCTGGCCAACCCTACGTATAATCGTATAGTATGGTGTTGGCTGACTCAACTCATGACGCTAAAGTAGAATCACAGAGCCGCACGCACTCACTGCGCCCAACAAACATCGAAAGTGCAGTCGTTGCTGTCAAGTCCCCTCCTTGATTGCACCAGCAATTTAAGAGACGAGTGATGGAGTAGCATGAAGAAGAAATGTACCTCTTGTAGGAACGTACCCTTGTAAGGCCTCTCAACACACAGACATTGCACTGGAACAGCAATGTCCCAGTGCCATCTAAGTACCGTACTTGAAGCGCTTGGGCTGTGCATGCTCTAGCCAATTATGCGCAAACCCACTGAAGGTCCACAGTCCTTTGCAAAATTCCGCGCAATCCAGCTCCTTGGCACGCAGGCATTTTTTATGTATACACAGCGCCCGTGCTCGGCACGCCTCTGCAAATGTGCACGCCTCTGCAAATGTGCACGCCTGCACGCCTCTGCAAATGCGCACGCCTCTGCAAATGTGCACGCCTCTGCAAATCATGCGCACGGCACCACTCTCCTGCAACGTGTGTGCAATCCGTGCTCTTTGACGTGCAGGCATTTTTTATGTATACACAGCGCCCGTGCTCGGCACGCCTCTGCAGATGTGCACGCCTCTGCAAATGTGCACGCCTCTGCAAATGTGCACGCCTCTGCAAATCATGTGCACGACACCACTCTCCTGCAATGTGTGTATTATCCATGCTCCTTGACGTGCAGGCATTGTGTGGGACCAGCAAGGCCACATCGTGACCAACTACCACGGTGAGTGTGGTGTGTGCTTACATGCCCGTGTTCTTTAGCTCGTTGGGAAAAATTGGAAAAACTATGCAGGCAGTGAAAACCACTACCCTGTATCAGTTGGCGTTGAATCTTCTCATTTTGCTGTGCTTGCTCTGCCTCCCCTGAATGGGCCGTGTGCTTCACCCTTTTTAACTTTACCTCTCTGACTATGTCTGGCTATAAATGCTGGGTGCTGCAGAATCCTGTATCCCTTCTCTGGTGCTATAACCCATATAAATGGTGGGTGCAGCACACCCCGTCCTTTCTCTGTTGCAATAAAATTCTTATATGGGGTGGGTGCTGCAGAGTCCTGTCCCTTCTCTGGTGCTTTAACCCATATAAATGGTGGGTGCAGCACACCCCGTCCTTTCTCTGTTGCAATAAAATCCTTATATGGGGTGGGTGCTGCAGAGTCCTGTCCCTTCTCTGGTGCTTTAACCCATATAAATGGTGGGTGCAGCAAACCCCGTCCTTTCTCTGTTGCAATGAAATTCTTATATGGGGTGGGTGCTGCAGAGTCCTGTCCCTTCTCTGGTGCTTTAACCCATATAAATGGTGGGTGCAGCACACCCCGTCCTTTCTCTGTTGCAATGCAATTCTTATATGGGGTGGGTGCTGCAGGTCCTGTCCTTTCTCTGTTGCTCGAACACCCCAGTAGCAGACTGCGTTCGACGTTTCTTACTCGTCTTTTGCCCTTCAGTTGGTGTGTACGCCATATTCTGTCCGTCCTCTGTTTGCTCTTGACCCCCTTTTAGCAGGCAGTGTCCCAGTTTGCTCCACCTCCAATCCATACACACACACACACACACACACTCACACACACACATGCACACACACACATACACACATACACACACAAACACACACACACACACACTCTGCGTTTTTTATACCACAATCATCATTCCCTGGACGCTGCGCTTTGCAGTGCTGGGCAATGTGCTCAAAGGCCTTGGCCCAAACCCCTTGAAGGCTGCAGCAGGGCCGCCCCGCGTGGCCCGAGTGACTGTGCTAGGCAAGGATGGGGTGCAGCAGACGTACGACGGCGTGCTTGTGGGGGTCGACAAGAGCAGGGATTTAGCAGTGGTGCGTGTGTGGCCGAGTCAAATAATGCGTGCTGGTGGATGTAGATGCATGGTGGCGTGCTTGTGGACTCCGACGAGAGCAGGGGTGTCATAGCAGTCGTGCGTATGTGGCCGAGTGCGATTGTGCGTGTTGGTGGATGTAATTGAAAACGTGTATCGGCGTGCTTGTGGGGGTCGGCAAGAGCAGGGGTGTCAGATTAGTGGTGTGTTTCTTTTTCTCTATCGTGTGCATGGTGTGTCACAGCCTGCGTCACATGTGTGAGCTGCCTGCCGTGACAGGGGGTGTGCAGTTTCGTGCTGTGCTATGTCACAAACATATATGCACCTGGAACAATGTTGTGCTGTACTTCATATGATGTAGAACAGGTGCACTTGTGCACATGCAAGCTACGCCACACAGATGTGCACCAGTAACAATATTGCTGTGCAATCTTAAGATTGGGACTGGGTGGGTGGGGGTGGGATTGGGATTGGGGTGCAATCTTGGGATGGATGGGTGTAGTGTACAACAGAGCACCACCCCAGGTGCTGTGTGCTTCAGGTTGCACTAAGCATTTGTGCACCCTATTAGCGACGTTTTCCCTATGCTGTCCAGCCTTGGACGGACGTGTGATAGAGCACCACCCCAGGTGCTGTGTGCTTCCGTTTGCACGAAGCAATCATGCACCCTATTAGCGATGTTTTCCTATGCTGTTCAGCCTTGGACGGACGTATGACAGAGCACTACCCCAGGTGCTGTGTGCTTCAGTTTGCACGAAGCATTTGTGCGTCCTATTACGCGACGCTTTCCCTATGCTGTTCCACCTTAGACATGGATGGACGTACGACAGAGCACCACCCCAGGTGCTGTGTGCTTCAGTTTGCACTAAGCATTTGTGCACCCCTTTCACGCAAAGTTTCTCCTGTGCTGTTCCACTTTAGACATGGATGGACGTACGACAGAGCACCACGTGCTTTAGTTTGCACTAAGCATTTGTGCACCCCTTTCACACAAAGTTTCTCTTGTGCTGTGCCATACGAACGCAGGTGCGGATAAATGCGCCACCAGAACAGCTGCAGCCCATCTCTGTGGGGCAGTCCGGGTTGCTGCGGGTGGGCCAACAGGTAGGAGGCGTGATAAAAATGGCTGGGCCTTATCTAACAACACAGTGTGTAGAACGTGACAAGTGCGCAAGTAGTAGCAGTGCAGTTTGGGTTGCTGCGGGTGGGCCAACAGGTAGGAGGCGTGACAAAAATGGCAGGGCCTTATCTAACAACACAGTGTGTAGAACGTGACAAGTGCGCAAGTAGTAGCAGTGCAGTTTGGGTTGCTGCGGGTGGGCCAACAGGTAGGAGGCGTGATAAAAATGGCAGGGCCTTATCTAACAACACAGTGTGTAGAACGTGACAAGTGCGCAAGTAGTAGCAGTGCAGTTTGGGTTGCTGCGGGTGGGCCAGCAGGTAGGAGGTGTGATATAGTGGCAGGGCTATTTCTAACAACACAGTGTGTAAAACGTGACCAGTGCGCAAATAGTAGAGGGGCGGTCCGGGTTACTGTGGGTAGGCCAATAGGTAGGAGATGTGAACAATTTGGCTGGGCCTTTCTCCTAATGACGGAAAGCAGTGAGTTATACGGAAGTGGTGTGCAAGTAGTGGTTGGGTGGCGTGGACGGGTCAGAGTGGCCAGAAGGTAGGAAGTGTGACAGGAATGCCTAGGCAAGTTGAGGCATGGCGTGCGAGGGAGTGTGAGGGAGTGTGAGGGAGTGTTTTTAGGTTGTGTAGGAGTGGGTCATTAGGTGTGGCAATTGGCAGGCACGACTGAGAAATATAGATTGTTGAGAGGCAGTGTAGAAACGATAGCCAGGTTGATTGAAGTTGGTTAAACAGGATGGATGGATGGTTGAAATGGCCGGGCAGCTTGAAACCATGGCAGGCAGGGGTTTTAATTGGGATGTCTGACACCGTAAGGGAGGGCCGACGAAGCTTCTTTGAGGAGACAGGAATTCATAGAATTTGAGGAGACAGGAATGAATTCATAGATAATGCAAGTTTTCCGGGCATGTTTTCAAAATGTTTGATAGGCGAAGGAGTGGTTGACATCTTGCTGCCATACTCCGTACGAACTGTGAACAAATGTCACATTTATAGTTAATCGTAGCTGCTCGTGCCCACTGAAGTGGGTTGCTAGCTGCTCGTGCCCACTGAAGTGGGTTGCTAGCTGCTTGTGCCCACTGAAGTGGGTTGCTAGCTGCTCGTGCCCACTGAAGTGGGTTGCTTGCTGCTCGTGCCCATTGAAGTGGGTTGCTTGCTGCCCGTGCCCACTGAAGTGGGTTGCTAGCTGCTCGTGCCCACTGAAGTGAGTTGCTTGCTGCTCGTGCCCATTGAAGTGAGTTGCTTGCTGCTCGTGCCCATTGAAGTGGGTTGCTAGCTGCTCGTGCCCACTGAAGTGGGTTGCTAGCTGCTTGTGCCCATTGAAGTGGGTTGCTAGATGCTCGTGCCCACTGAAGTGAGTTGCTAGCTGCTCGTGCCCATTGAAGTGGGTCGCTTGCTGCTTGTGCCCATTGAAGTGGGTTGCTAGCTGCTCGTGCCCACTGAAGTGAGTTGCTAGCTGCTCGTGCCCACTGAAGTGGGTTGCTTGCTGCTTATGCCCACTGAAGTGGGTTGCTTGCTGCTTGTGCCCACTGAAGTGGGTTGCTAGCTGCTCGTGCTCACTCAACCTAACAGCAGCAGCATTGAAAAGCTTTGTTTGCCTTGACTTATGTGAGGCGTGGTTTTCACTGCGTTGACTTATGTGAGGAGTGGTTTTTACTGCGCTGAGGCGTTTGGTTTTCATTGCGCATTACACTCATGTGAGGCGTGGTTTGCACTGCGCTGACTTATGTAAGGCGTGGTTTTTACTGCGCTGACTTATGTGAGACGTGGTTTTCACTGCTTGCAGAACCTCTCTTTGGACTGCTGACTCACTTTAAATTTTAAGGCCTAACGTTGTTCCCATTGCTGCACAGGTGTTGGCGATTGGATGGTGAGTGTGGGTGGAGTGTGGATAGGATTGTGATCGATGGCCGTGTGTGTTAGAGTGCTTGCAGTATGTATGATCGATAGGAGTTTGTGTAAGTAATGGTAATGTAATAATGTGGACTAATTGGCCTGTGAGAGCGATCGCGATTTGAACAATTCATGACAGGGTTTGTGTGTGATTACAAAATGTGCATGTGTGATGAGGGTTTGTGTGGATGGCAGTGCGTGACGATATCTCCTCCGTGATTACAATTGATTCAATGCAAAGGAGATTGTGGATTTTAGTGTGAAGATGATTTTCACAGTCAGACTTATACGATCAAAAATGTTTCAGAACTTTATGATCCTAAAAAACACTCGTCTTTGCTCCATTATTACGCATCCAGCATAAGTAAATGACTTAGGCTGGTTCGTCTGCCCTTCCCCATGATCCAAGATTGGGTAAAACCCACAAACAAAATGCGCAACACATGTTCACTTAAGCATGTTCATCCATGCAAGTATGGCACATATGCACAGCAAACAAACAAACACACATACACACACAAACACACATTCATTGATACCCGCACACGCACACACACACGCACATACACACACATTCATAGATACCTGCATAATTACGCACACGTATGCACATGCACCGCAGCCCGTTTGGTTTTGACCATACACTGACGGTAGGAGTTGTGAGTGGCCTCAATCGTGAGGTCCAAAGCGTAGTGGGGAGCATTATTCCGGGGGGCATCCAAACGGATGCAGCCATCAACCCAGGTGTGGTGTGTGGTGTGGTGTGGTGTGGAGTTGGCTATGGCTGTGCGCATCTGTGCATGTATCTGGCACGCACCCTGCCATGGCAGGGAACAACACACACACACAAACGCGCACACACACACATTTACAAGAGCACGCACACTCATACATATGCATACACACACACATCTAGGCATCTACACAAATGTGTGCGCTCGCAGGTAGTAGTGGGAATGACACACAAAATAAATGACAAAATACATCCACATACGCACACACATAAACACACACACACATCCACATACACACACATAAACACACACACATAAACACTCTGCGCACGCAGGTAGCAGTGGGGGCCCGTTGCTGGACAGCGCTGGTCGACTGATTGGCATCAACACAGCTATCTTCACGAATACAGGTGCAGCAAGATTGCACGCATGTGTGTCTGTTGTCCCTTAACCATGTATGCATCCAGAGGCTTTTTTGCATGAATGAGTTACAAAGCACAAGGAACATCAGTGTGGAAGTCATTTCCCCCCTCGCAGCTAGAAGAAGCAGCTTTGATTTACAGCAAGGCGTAAGGGCAAGCACAAATACATGCACACACATAGAAACACACACACAGAGACACAAAGGCACCAGCACCTACAATCACTTCAAGTTTTGCCTGATAGTAAGCTCTCGCACACACACAACACACACACACACACACACACACACACACACACAAACACACACTCACATATGTACACACGTACACCCACACAAACAGGCCCATACAGAGGCGTATCTCTTCTTTAAACAAGCGTGCACACACACACACACACACACACACACACACACACGCACACACACACACAGACACACACACACGCACACACACACACACACGCAGAGAGAGACACACGAGCACACACATACACACACAAACACACACACGCACACACACAACACACATACATTCTTTGGCAGGCACCAGCGTGGGCGTAGGTTTTGCCATTCCAGGAGATGCAGTGTCGCGGGTGGTGCCTCAACTCATTACCAGTGGGAGGGTGGTGCGACCTTCGTTGGGTATCCAGGTAGGCCTTAAAAAATGTGTGGCCTTAATAGATGCTCTCTGTACTTGTCCTTAACTAATATGCCATAAATTGTTAAAAGGGGTTGCAGCCCTCTATGGGTATCCTGCCAGGCCTAAGTGCAGCAGTTGGACCGGAACCGAAACAAGTAAAAGCAGTGTCTGTTGTTTAAAAAGATAGAAACAGCTGTGACATGCCAACCTTGGTAGCTGCATTATGCTCGTGCTGTCTTGCACTGAAGGTGCATAAGCGGATGGTTGCTAATATATCACCTCCAGAAATGAACCCACAAACACATCCATTATCCAAAACAACGTGCTCATATTTATGCTCAACTGAAACATGTGAGCCCATCATGCGCACCAGGACTGATTTACCTCATGCACCCAGTGAGAGCACACACACACACACACACACACAAACACACACACACACACACACACAAACACACACACACACAAACACACACACACAGCCTACCCCTCCATGCCCCCCCAGGTTGCCAGCGCTGCTGTAGCTGCACGCCTCAGCGTGACAAGAGGGGCCCTCGTCCAATCTGTCGTGCCAAACGGGACTGCTGCCAAAGCAGGCATGCTGCCCACGCGAAGAGGACTGTCAGGGATCATTACAGGGGACGTGATTATTGGGGTGCGTGCATGAGTGGGGCTGGGTGCAAAAGTGAGTGTGTGCAAAATTGGGGTGCGTGCATATGTGGGGTTGCGTGCATACGTGAGTGTGTGCAAAAGTGGGGTGCATGCATACGTGGGGAGCGTGCAAAATTTTGGAGCGTGCAGAATCTGGAAGCGTGCATATGTGGGGTTGCGTGCATAAGTTGGGAGCGTGCAAAATTAGGGTGCATGCATATGTGGGGTTGCGTGCATAAGTGAGTGTGTGCAAAAGTGGGGTGCATGCATACGTGGGGAGCGTGCAAAAATTTGGAGCATGCAGAATCTGGAAGCGTGCATAAGTGGGAGCGTGTATAAGTTGGGGGCATGCAAAAGGGGGGTATGTGCATAAGTGGGGAGCATGTATAAGTGGAACTGCTATCAGCTATCAGCTTGTGTGTGGGAACAACACACCCATGCGGGTGCTGGTGCTGTAGCCGTATGTGTAGGGTTGGCTAGAACCATATATATATATACGGTGTACATACGGTATTTTTGGCTTGGAAATCACCAAATATACGGTGTATATATACGTATATATACGGTTCTGGCCAACCCTACATATGTGCAGGGTTTGCAGCACGAGCATTTTTACTAACTGCTTGCTTCATACCACTCATAAGGTGTCAACTTCCTGGTGTGCGTTTTTCGATTATTGTTGTCGTTTGATGGATAATATTCCAGAGCAATTTCGGACCCATCCTTTCACTGGACTACCCTCCAACTTTTCTCGATACGTGTAGAGTCACTTTAATTTGTTTGGTGCTGGACTGCACAGAAGTGTTCTGAACATTAGTGAGTAGAGATCGTACGCCACACAAAATGGGGCCAAATTGCTGTCTGGATGTCTTTGGATATCAAAATCAAACAGACGCCAAACAGAAGTCAAAAGACCATCAATGAGTTTTCTGCATGTGCTCCCTACTTTCCGTGGTTTTGTGGTCTCAAGCCATTCCTCTCTCATTTTCTATTCTTCAAATTTTCGTCTCTCTTAGCTTTTTTTTGGCCTCGTGGTATAGGGAGTTTGCTCTCCCCTTGACCAATGTGACACGCCAAAAACGGAAAATTAAGCAAAAATGTGTGATGTACACAGATTAACGGGACGGGGATCAAGGCGCCCCCAGACATCACCAAGGTCTTAGATGAGGCGCAGATTGGGCAGCAAGTCCAAGTCAAGGTCCTGCGTGCGTCGGACGGCAAAGGTCAGCAGGAAGTCGTGCTGACCGCGGAGCTTGCTTCTGAATAACGCGTTGCTTCCTTAGCAGTCTTTGTAGCACTGTAACGCCCACCTCTAACCTGTCACGCCCAATCGTTGGCAGCGACGAATCATGTGACAGAGCAGTTGAGTTGGTTGGAAGTTGAGAGTTTCTTTATGTCTTGTTCATTAAGCTGGATGGCCAGTCTTATTGATAACCTTTATCTTCTGGATTTGATAGTTTTGGTAATCAGTTGACAACATGTGAACTCTAAGAGGGGATCCTCAAGAGCCCCTGTGCCGAGTAAGGTCTCCATTACTATTTGTTCGTTCAGTCATATTAACGTGTAACCACAATGAGGCCGAGAGGTCTGTCTGAGTCATTGGTTTCAGCCTTGGGAAGGAGCAGTAGTGTGGCAGCCACGCAATATATATTGCCCGTTTATAGCGGAAGAGAACAAGCCAAGCTATGTCAAGCCAAGTAAAAAGGAATGACTGCTTCAAAATTCCAAATGAGTTCTAGACGAATCCAAGAGCATTCCAGAGCCAATCAAGTCTTTGAGCGCTGTCTTTGATGCAGAAGAAGACAAACAAAAATCACATGGGAGAGAAAAACCACTATCCTTTTAAAAATACGGAAAAGAAGGCACTTTGGAGTCGGATATTGTAAATCCCTTCACCTAATAAACACTAGAAATAATTCCCTCTTTCCTCTTCGGCAATATAATACAAGTTAAGAAATGAGCTGTCACCGTTGCGTTCAGCCTTGACATGCCGCAGGACTACAATAATAAACAAAAATAATATACAGAAGAGAGAACCTGCTACCTTCCCTAAAGCTCATAGATGCCTCTAAACTGGCTAGCTTTGCCACTTAAGGACCCATTACGCAAGCTTCCCTCCAGCAGCTCAATTTCACTGCAAAGGGCATGCAAGTTATGAGTTTGTCCTCATCAAGGGGCATGTTGTGCAGTGCACCGTTTTCAGCTTTCAAGGACACCAACGTCTTATTTGTAGAAAATAAGGGGGGAAGATATTGAAGGGGACGTACATGATTGGTTTTGAAAGACACTGGCATGCGCCGGTGGTCACCTTCTGGTAAAGTAGAATGCGCTGCTGCTACTGTGACTTTGGGCCTTTGCACAAAATCACAGCCTATTCTTACAGTACATTGCAGATAAGATTGAACAGCAAGTGTCTTGGCTTCAGCCTTCCAGCTTCCAGCTAGTTGGCCAGAGCAAATCATAGGCAAGTGAGCAACTGCATGCTTTCGGGAACTACTCTTAAAACAACCAAGACTTTCCCCTTCTCTTTCCCGTGCGCCTAGTTGTGTGCGATGCTTGGCAAATGCAAAAGAGATTTTGCAAATAATGCAAATGATGTCCCTTTTAATGTAGCTAATCCGTGCCATACCTCTCTAACCGGTTAAAAATTGAGGGGTGCACTCCAGCGGGCCTCAGATCAAGCAGCATCTTCAGCAACCGGTGCCTCCATGCTACAGTTTGTGCGCGTGCATCCTCTGTCAGCAACGCCTCTCTTGCGTGGCGTGCAAAGGCTACTACAACCTTTATGCAGGGACAGCAGGTAGTGGGAGGTTAGAAGTACTGGTGGGTCACATGCGTGTGTGCCCGTGGCAGTTGGATGATCCAGAACGTGCAAGCGTGACCACAATCGATCGATGTCATTCGCACCCACGCCTGCATGCACACATTCACATATGCATACACACACCTACCTGAGGGGCCTCTTGAAGCCACCAGGTCGCGTCTTGCTTGGCCAAGATGAGCTCACGGCTTTGAGACACCTTGGACTGACAGTCAGATGGCCTTTTTGCGTGTGAATCCACTATGACCAAGTTCTTGGCCACCTGCAGGTTTCAAGCAAAACAACACCAAATGAGCTCAGTCAAGAGAGTGTCGTGCCATGGCGCATACTTACAGCGTTTCACGACCTAGGACATACGTATGCTTTTCCCCCTTGACAGGGTTGCGCAAAACTGTTCCAAGCAGATCATTGAATTTTTTACGTACTTTGTCAAAGGATGCAGCCAGCGCAAATGCAGGTAGTCCGTTTGCGTCTCTGGCAGAGCTGGTGGCAGTCCCGATCATGTCACAGGACAAGCGGAACGACTGAGGCAGTGCCATGTGTGAGCTGCAAGGGTGACAGGAATAATTGACGAGTGTCCAGAGGGGGGAAATTCACACAGGAAGAGTTCTGCTTTATGATTTGCGTAAGAGAAACCGTTCAATCGTGCCGTGTGTGCTTGCACCTGCTTTGCTTGCGTGTGTTTCCTGTATGCGCGCTTTGCACGCTGTGGCGTGCTTAGTCATACATCACCAAAAGGTTTACCGCGTATCTACCTGTACATTCCCATCCAGTCTCCACTGCAAACACTGTGACGGGAGGGCGTTAAACGCCACGCTGCACAAACAAGCTCCTGCCAGATGCTCATTCCGCGCACTGCACCTGCCAGCTCTTTGTTCTGCACGTGGTTTGGTTGAGGAAGTTGCGTACTGAACAGCAGTGGAGAGGTGAGACAATGATGCAAGAGGTTCCTGCTATTAACGTAACCATTGTGTGTTCAAAGATGTCCAGAACACTCCTCCCAAGTGCAATTCACTAGTGTCAAACAACGTGCATCTAACTCACCGTGCACGAAACACGAGACAGATCGACGGGCTTCAAGCAGTCGAGCACAAGGGAGATACAGTCATTCGGCAGGGCGACAAAAACGCCTTGTGCTGATTCCATGTCAGTTGTGATTATTATGTTTTTTATACCAATCCAGCAAAACTTGCGACGTATGCTGTGCGTTGACTTTTGTAAGGCTGTACAAATTGACGCAGGGTACGATTATACTTATTAATAGCATGTGCCTAATTTAGTGCTTATTTAAACTGCGTCAGTTATTATGCTTTGAGACTTTCAAGATGCGCGTGTTCAAGTGAGTGAAAATGGCTGTATGTGAATATGACCAAAGGTTTGAGTCTCAGGAAAAAGCAGAGGCTCCCTAGTAGCCTGGTCAACCATGCGGTCTTGCGCTTTACTGCCAGTAACATGTAGAACACGCATTTCTATTGGCACATGGCACATTCACACATGTTAATACAAAGGCACGCACATACATGCACTCACACACACACACACACGCGCGCACACACACACACACACACACACACACACACACACACCCAGACACACACACACACACACACACACACACACACACACACACACACACACACACACACACACACACACACACACACATGCGCGAAAAATTGATGTCACAAAAGGCTCCATGTAAAACCAACTCCTTCCCTTTTGATGACAGCATTCCACAAAAACCTGAGGATCTGGAGCGTGAGAATGACCTGACCCTTCACGTGTCTACACTTCTGGATGCTCCTTCCTTGACCGAGGAGGACGTGACTGAAAAAACGCAGGGTGAGGCCCTTAAAGGCACTTGTTTGACAATGACAAGCCCTTTCAATTGCTGTATGGCTAAATAACATGTTGCTCAAGCTTGGAAAGTGGAGTATGGTTTTTACTCAACCTTCTACGTATCACGCGTCATTGCAGAGCTCCTCTTCCAGCTAGATGGCAATGACCCCCTGCACGCGGCTATCGACCAGGAATGCTTTGACAACTTGTACTACACCGTCAAGTGAGTGTCTGCTGCCAGCACCTACAGGTCAAGCACTCGGCGAGGGTGCATGTGAGCGCAAGGTAAAGCACTCCCTGAGGTCTCTTTGGTTTGAGGAGAAAGCTGCCACTTCTATGCTTCACACGATTACCCTTGGGTAGCCAAACATAGAAACAATTACGGTAAAAGACAGATTCCATGTTCCCAGTACACAGGTAAGCGCCTTTCCACTGTTGACGGGGGAACTCTCGTGCCATGATTTTCTAGGCTGCTCATACAACAATTTATTGGGTAGTTCTACTCCATCTCTTCCTCCTCCTCCTCCTCCTCCTCCTCCTCCTCCTCCTCCTCCTCCTGCTGCTGCTGCTGCTGCTGCTGCTGCCGCAATAACTGCCCAAACTGCTCTTAACCATTTTCATGCGTCAATACCTCAACAGGCTTGACCTAGTCGCATCCATTGCCTGAGCGCTGCTTGTAGAGGCATTGTGCTTTGTTTACGTTACCCACATAACCTGTATTATATAGTTTGACTCCATGTGCACGTAGGATCATTGACCTCGTCACGGCCAAGGCTAAAGCACGGCTGGGAGAGGAGTGATGCCCTGTTGAATTCACCAATATGTAATATGCCATCTGCCTCCATGCCCACGTAGGATTTTTGACCTTGTCGCGTCAAAGGCCAAAGCACTGCTGGTAGAGGCGCTGTGCACAAACCTAGACCTCTTGTCCTCTTCCGTATCTGAAATCCTCAAAGAAAGCGTCAGCTCCTCGAACCCCGCAGCCGTGCAGCATCGCAGCGCTGTGCAGGTGTGTTGATCTGAGGTGATACGTGTGTGGTATCCTATCAGAGAGATTTCCCTATGCTATATGTGTTCGTATGTGTTGTTAGTACATGTTCGTATACGAAGTGTGTTTGGTGCTGCATCGATCATACAATCAACACAGCATTGTGTTGATGTGTGTCGATCACACAGCATTGTGTTGACGTGCATCGAGCATACAACACACAGCATTGTGTTGATGTGCATCGATCATACAACACACAGCATTGTGTTGATGTGCAGGTGTGCTTGTTCTAGGTATATGGTGCTGCAGTGCTGTACGAATAAGCACGGTTTGCTCCAGATGAAACGTCATGTGTGCAGCAATGCAGTGTTACAAAGTGCGTAGCGTACTCTAGTTAAGCAACGGCTAAGGCAGTAGGGTGGGTGTATATTACTACTTATATTAAGAACTGCCTTCTGGAGTCGAACCAGCTTCACCGGTCACCTGCTGTAAAGTGTGTGTGTCATTATGCCGTTGCACGCTGCTGCCATCCCCTATCGAAGTGCACGCCTTGACGCTCCTCAACTGTGTATCTTGATTGCTGACATCTTCCTGATCGTGTCTGACTTATTATGTTGTCGTACATCACCCCTTCCCCCCACGCAGTTGCACGCCTTCTTCCTCACCTGTGTGTGTTATCTTGCTGTCGTACATCATCCCCCCCCCCCGCAGATGCACGCCTTCTTCCTCACCTGTGTGTGTTATCTTGCTGTCGTACATCACCCCACCCCCCCCGCAGATGCACGCCTTCTTCCTCACCTGTGTGTGTTATCT
>Ga0307945_1000830_pt1 | contig 22763 bp, 20 predicted proteins | sample OrgLakmetagen228_FD_201818 | JGI IMG/M metagenome (GOLD analysis project Ga0307945, IMG submission 201818) | Saline water microbial communities from Organic Lake, Antarctica - #228 | ecosystem: Environmental > Aquatic > Non-marine Saline and Alkaline > Saline | place: Antarctica: Organic Lake...
CCACACACACACACACACACACACACACACACACACACACACACACACACACACCACACGCACAGACACACACACACACACACATCGCTTAGCTAGGTTGGTCAATGGACTTCTACTGTCAGTGAAGATGCACAGATAGATACATGCAGCATCTGTGGGGTAAGATGTGCATGGCAAGCATTTGCATGTGTTGATGTTGAGGAATAGGGTACGTGATGAGAGCGGAGTGTGCGAGTTGCAGGCAGCCCTTCCCTCCCCTAATAGCAGCACATACAGCTAGGCTGCCTGGCTGACCTTTTGCCGCTGATCAGCCTGTGAAGTTCCCCTTCAAACATGTGTACGTGCAACAACTTACATTTTCTTTGTATGTCATTGACCATCTTGCGTTTCAGATGGAGGTCATTGACTTGACCAAGGAGGAGGATGGTTCACTTGTGTCTGTCCAGCAGGGCATGGTGATAGACCTTACCGAGAGCACCTGATTCAAAGACAGGAATATGTGTGTCATAGTTGCTTTTGCATGTTTGAGTCTTGTATCTTGCTTGCAACTTCTTTTCCCCTTCTGATACTGATTTCCAAATTATGATGGGTAGCTTCTACTTTTTTTGACCTCTGACACAAGACAAGACCTCCGCATGCAAACACACAACACACACAACCACCTACAAACCAAAAGAGACGCTTGTTATATGTAGAACAAGCAAGCGTCTGATGAAAAGGGAGTAACAGGCCTGGACGGCATCCAGGGTTATACTCAAGATGTTTGGTTTACAAGGTTTTTAAAAAAAGGTCTTCAATCAAAAAGTGCGACTGTTAGTCTGAACAAGATGTTTGAGTTTGACAACGGCAATAACAAAATAACTGACTGGCAAGATCCGCCCCAAAAAGAAGGCAAGGGCACAAGGTGATTGGAAGATACCAACATCCCATGAGCAGTACATGGTCCACTGGAAGCCTTGTGCCATCGAGTCTTGCTTTGCATGCCTTCTGAGCCCTAGTAGGCGTGACAAAACTTTTCTTGCACCAATCAGTTTTTGAGCACCCTTTTGGTTTCAGACCACCCTGATTACTCAGGAGCTCAGAAGATCCAATTTTCGGGCCGTTCCATTGAGTATTGATATGATCCCTTCTGCTGGTGACATGCCGAAAAGGGGGTGATAGGTGTGCTTAATCGCGTTAGTTTGCAATAAGTTTTGCACAGAAAGCACAAAAAGTTGGAATGAAGTCGCATGTGAGCACTTTCTTCAAATTTATATTACAGTTCCAAATGCAAGTAATCCCTTGTGGTCAAATTTGGGAAAGAATCCATGTGCGTACAAGGTGCCACCAGGGGGGAGCACAGGCAGGACAGGCAGGCAAGGAATTTGCTAAGTGCTGAACTCCAAATTTGAGCACCGCTTTTCGTTCTCTGGGTCAGGTAAATAATACATTTATTAACTAAATGTTTGGTTTAGTGACAAGGAGTCGAAGATGGTCACAACAGGGTCAAACAAATGCCTTCGCGGCATGCCCTGGAAATCGGCACACCCTTAGAGTGTTAATACAGAAGCTCAATGACTTGAAATTACCATTTAAGGTGCTCTGTGTGGCCTTTCCTGGCATTTGCAGTTATGGCAGTTGCTTGCCAGGTGTGGGGCGTCATTCTCACCTCCCCTTTCTGAAAAGCCAAGAGGCTCCCGTGGGTGGCGCCGAGAGCAAAAGGCACTACGACACTCCGTGTTCCCAGGTGATCCCTCAACCCAGTATTGGAGCCCAATGATGACTTCGCAGTTCTGATGATAGGCGATCTATTCTGCATGGTATGATCGTACGTGCAGTTGCAAGCTAATAAGAATTATACCAGTAACATGCCTTTTCGTAGGTAGACCTCGTAGGTATTGTTTCGTAGGTATACCTAGGTATTCGAGAAGGCAGACTGTCACTGACAGTGTCAGAAACACATCTGGGAATTCAGGAACTCACAAGGTTTAGTGAGATGCAACGCAAGCAGAAGAAGCAGTCAATTTGTCTGCTGGATGTTGCAACTGCTTAGAGAAAATAGTACGACAGCAAGTTATGCAGGCACCGCATCTCGACAGACGGAAACGGCAAAGGCTGATCACCATTGCTAGAAACCAGCGGCAGACAGAATTGAATGTTGATTTACAGTGCCATGTCTCTGAGGCGGCGCCCGTTGGAGAAACCATTCCCAAGCATGCAGGAGTCAAAGCACAGTCCAGAACAACAGGTACCTGGATTAAAAAGAGCCGCTATACGCCCATAGTTTGGGTCTGTGGCTAGTCAAACGTCGTTTGACTGCCACAATTTCGGTCAGAAACATTTCAGATCGATAATCCAACTCATTTTTACGCCAATCACCAATTCGGAACCAATAAGTTCAAAAACCATACCGTAAGTAAGAAGACTGCTCGTCCTGCGGCTTTGTAGTAAATTTTGATTTCAAGGGCGGTTAACTAATGAACTATATCATTTAAATTACTAGCACAACCGGTGCGCGATACTCCAACAATTGGGAAAGGAGGGGACATGCCAGTTTAGCTCAGTCAGCAAGCCGTGTCTTGCGGCGGCTTGCTTCCCTAGGTGGGCCTGCCGTGCCGGCTCTTCTCGTGTGGAGGCCGATGGACAACTCATCCGAACGTACCCCACCTTCCTCCGAAAACGGTAGCCTGGCTCCTGCGGCGACCCGTATCAAGCTACGCTTGTACTACGGGGGCCAGTTCATCAAGGTGTGGTTGTGTATGTGTGTGTGTAATAGGAGAGAGGGGAGGGAAAGTGCCAGCAACCCCGGGCTCCAGCTCGAATTGGGGTTGGCACTCGCTTGTCTCGTTGTTTTTTTATCATGAGGCATTGTTGGATGGCACTGTTGCTAGGGTCATGCCTTGGGGCGGACGAATGGGAAAATCGTTACACCCCACAACATACACTTTTTTCACACACACACACACACACACACACACACACACACACACTCACACACACACACACACACACACACACACACTGTTGCACATGCACATACACACATACACTCACACACGCGCACACACACGCACACACACACATACACACGTACTCACACATATATGTTTATGCACATGCACCTGCACACTCACACACACACACACACGTACACACACACGCACACACACGCACGCACGCACGCACACACACACTGTTGCACATGCACATACACACACAACATGCTCACACATGCACATACACACATACATTCACATGCGCACACACACACACACACACATACACACATACACACATACACACACATACACAAGTACTTACACATATACGTGTATGCACATGCACCTGCACACTCACACACGCAAACACACACACACTCACGCAAATACACACACGCACACACATTTACACACGCACACACATAGACTTACATACATGGAGGGCGTGGGCAAGGCACACCTCAATCATCTCCTTCCATTGTAGAAACATATATGCAGGACAATTCCACAGGCACAAAGAGCCACTGTTACTCCATCCCTTGATCACGTATGCAGGGGCCTGGTTTCTCTGACCCATGGCGTTATGTGGGAGGGAGCTGCTTCAATGATGCTGTGCCTGCCTCGTTCCGCTACTCAGATGTGGCTCGCAAATTGAACGACAAGTTCAGCGATACAGTGTCTTTCAAGGTGAGCTCAAGCACAAGGCCTGTGCTATAGCCATTGTCACATAAAAGGCTTTAAGAGCATCTCCTTTTCTCTCCAAGTACGTGTGTGTGTGTGCATTGTGTCTGTGTGTATGCAAGCATGTGCATGTGCATATGTGTTTGTGTTTCAACAGGTGCATGTCTGCTAGGCCGTGCACAACTTGCATAAAAAGAATGCCAAAAAAAAGAGTAATTTGGTGTTGCATGCCCCCCAAAAATCATTTTCTGCAAAGCTGAATTATGCAAAAGAGGGAACGATGAACGGCCTTTCCACGTCGCAACTACAGATGGATTAAAATATCAGAAGTCTTGTTTTTTCTGCCACTATCAGCCTTTTCTTTGACTGGTTTTATGGACATGTCATGCATATTCGTGATCACGTTGTGTGTTTGTGTTTTTATAATTCTTTGGTGCCGGTTGTGTCTTGTGAGTTTGGGGCTCTAATGTGCGCTTTATTTGTGTAAGGCAACCCTGTTGATTTTGTGGTAGCACAGCAATGGTGGGCCAGCGGCTCCTGAGCTCAGTACATCTGCTTCAGTGCCTCAGCTTCCAGCTGGCAAAAAACACAACTGGTGCGTGGAAACAGAGTGTCAACAGCTTTCTCTGCTTTACTACCTGCCTATTGCAGTACAACTCCCCTGGGGAGGAGCTAGACCCTGACGCACTTGTGGCTGTGACAGATGATGATGACCTGGAGGTATAGTCGAAAAGCCTTCTCACGTTGTGTTTTTTGCCAGAGTATCAATAACACATATGCAACCAGGGTTTCTTAGTCTGCCTGGCTTTTTTGGCGACGCCCGCCTTGTGGGGGCGTGAGCCCCTAGCGCTGCCGGCTTCCCACCAAACTTCACACAACCCTCCTCAGGCCCAAACATGGCACCTCCTGACCTGATACTTTGGCTGCCCCAGTACAAAAAACTACTCTGGCAGCCCTGCGTGGTCAGGGTGGTGGGGGGGGGCTGGGTGTGGAGCAGCAGGGCCTGATTCTCAATAAGTTTTAAATTGGGGCCAGGCAAGTTCTGGTTAGACCCAACCAGGGCACCTTTCAGGCTAAGACTCAACATAAGCTCCCGACAATAACTTGTACCGTGGCAGAAAAGTTTGGGGGCCCTGGGGTGCAGTGTGTAAATTTCTTGAGGTAAATTGTTTGGCACCTGTAAAAAGCTACCCAGAATTCTTCAGCCAGGCCCCCAGACCGCTTTTTGCTGGTCCAGTATCCATCAGCACACTTTCTTTGCTGCATTTGTTGTGTCAAGAGAGGAGCCCGGGTATGTTCCGGCTGCAAAGGTCACAGTTTGACCATGACCATATGCAAGCAAGTGTTTCCGAGCTCAGATTCAATTGATGTTAATTTCAATCGGCTGCGTCATTTAATTCTAATAAATGTTAGTGGCATGCGGAAGTCTGCTTGGAATTTTGAGGAATGCAGTGCGTGTTGGCTTGGCGTGCGATTAAAGGCATAATTTGTACGATGCCGCAGTATTTGTTGAAGCAGTGTGTACAGCCCTGCAGGCACAATGTTTGCACCTGCCCTGTCCTTAGCAGACAGGGAACAGCAGCAGCAGCACATCTTCACGCCTGCTTCAGCAAAGCCTGCTCCAGTACAGTGCTGCGCACACCATTGCAGCGTCTATGGGGCAGCAAGGCACACACATACGCACGCACACAAAGGCGCGCACACACATACACATGCGCGAGTACACAAGGGCACGCACATATACATACACCAGGAGCCTGTAAGTATCATATTTTTTGGCGTCACTTGTCGATTGAGATATAAATTACACATTCAGAATCCTGACGTTAATGTGATTGATTGGTATATAAATGAGTCGATTCTGAGGGGGTCGGGGGGAGGGGGGCGGGAAATTTTGGGGGGATGCTCCAGAATTTAACTTCACGAAATATTAATTAATTTTTGGGTTTCTCAGCTCGAGCTTGTTTGATTGGCGCCTTTGTCGAGTGATTTGATTAAAGGGGGGGTCTGGGTGCCCGGCCACAGAAATGCATGGAATGCCCCCCAAGTAGGCCGTGGGGGTGTGTCCAGACAAATTACCAGCAATCAATTCCAAACTTACAGTTCACGTATTGCATTATGCGCAAGTTGCATGAAGTAAAAAATGCTTTGGCCTAGGTTTTGGCTAGATTTGTGCACTAAACAGGTGGTCAATGCAAGAACGTGCGCATATCAGTTTTTGCCCTATAGCTCGTCAGGTATTACATTATTTGGCATGAGAACTGTGCAGGCAGATAGCTGCTTAAATTTTGAGTAGATTGACACCTTTTCTTATTATTAGTTTGTGGGGTCAGGAAGGGGTTTGGGGGGGGGGTGTCACTTTGGGCCAGAGGCCCAAAATTGACACATGACTGTCATCAATTTTTTTAGCACACGCACAAATACACACCATACCAGGGAACTTCAGGGGGTTTGAAAAACTTCCGGCTTTCCCTCACCCCAAAAAACGTTTTTTGCGGGACGCCGTCAACTGCTTCCTTTTAGAGTAAAGGCTATGTCACACATTCCTTCACAAAATGTACGGTTAAGTAATGGAAAAATGTGCCTGGGCTGCTGGGCTTTGGATCGTTTGAAGCACACAGTATCATTAATTCATGCGCACACACTCACACACACGAGTTTTTGCAGCCGTGGATGCATAGTGCAGACACGCACATTGCATGTACACATAAGCGCAAGTCCATGCTTGCTGCAGAACTTAGATATCAAGCCTACATATGCACGTATATCATCACACACACATTCATATGTGCGGCCGTGCACGCACAGTGCAGATGAGCGCGTTATCGCACATGTTATCGCACACACACTCATCGTACCTTGCAAGCACGTGCACGTAAACATGTGCCATGCACACGCACGCATGCAGTCAGTGGAACTTGAGCACCATCCATGGTATCATGAGCAAGCATGCACATGCTCGTTGAGTGCCCGGTGATTCTATAGTATACAGAAGTCCCACACACGCGCAGATGAGCGCGTGCCAGCCACATATGCCTCTTCAGTGCCCAGCAGTGAGCATCACATAGCAGGGTCCTGCTATTCCTGCTACCTTCGGGCACGAAAGGAGGCCTCTACTGCGTCTCCTCCCCCACCCTGCACCCTGGATTCCCTTGGGCCTCTCTCCATCGATATCACAGTTTTTTCCGGGCAGTCCAGACGTACAATTTAAATATAATGCAGGCTTCCCGCAGTCAAGTTCCGAAGGAACCTGGCTTTTCTCCGGTTAGCCCGGAATCGGCCCTTCAAATTTTGGCTCTGCCCTCCGGACAAATCCAAAATTTGCTGAATAAGTGCGGCGTCCGCACAGGATGATGTTCCCTGACGCATACACACGCGCACACATGCATATGCATGCATGTGTTGCACCGACAGCGCGTTATAGGCTTCGCCGATATTGCAGCGTTGCTAGCGACGCTCCCCTACTGGTCTTGTGCTTTGAACATGCTATACTGCCTTGCAGGTATGGCACCATGTGCAACCAGGGTTGTTCAGATCACCTTGTAACTTCTACAACTTGAATAACCCAAAAGTGCCATAATTTCTATTGGACTTCGAGCCCTCTTTTTAATAAAAACACAAGAATTGACTTTTTGTTACGGCCATGAAAGCCAGCTGGCTTTTCATTCTAAACTGCACACAAATTTCCTTGAACAGTTCAAGAAGTATAGGCTTTCGCAAATGAAGTACATGACCAGTATTGCCGAAAAAACACCCTGAATCACTGTGGTGATTGCAGGAACTGTATGAGGAGTACTTTTCTGCACTGCGACGCCCTGGCACGCCGTTGAAGACGTTCAGGGTCAAGGTGTACGTGTTTCCAGCCCTGCAATTTGAGACCATGTACGCTGCCCCAGAGACGGAGGATGTGGATGCCAGGTAGGTGCCGCAGCTGCCTATTTTAGAGAGGCAAATGCATGTGTGCATGCCTATTTTAGAGAGACAAATGCATGTGTGCATGCTGTTATTTTTCTAGCTAGTGTATGACAGGTTGAATCAACCCAAACCACGAATATAGTGTCAATGACCAGGAAATGGAGATGCTTCTGCTGTTCTTACTGCACACGCATTGTGCATGCTTAGGGTTGGCCAAAACAGTACTTTTGAATATACGACGCGTAAGCGGCACCATACTTGAAAGCTTCAGAATGTGTCCGTATCTGCATAACCTTACTTGGTAGAATGTTTGTGGACCCTATTTACCTGTATTGTACTGATTATGAACTGTACTCAGGTGGTACACCCCAGGTGTGGGTTCAAATCCCGGCAAAAAACGTCTTTTTTGCTCTTTTGGCCTTTTTTCTCCCTCCTTTTGTTACTTAGCACTTCTTCTGCTACTTGTAAAGGCACACATTGAACAGGGTTATTCAGTTTGGGACTCGTGCCGTTCTGATGGTTTGCAAACTTTCACGCATTGGAACAGACCCCATAAATGCCGTTACCAAAATTGTACATTCGTGTCGTCTTTAAACTTAAAGCCATTATTTTTGCCAAAAAGATGGATTTAACAGCCCTGATATCGAGCAGATAGTTATGATATTGGGTATAGTTTGGGTCCTAATCGCACTAGGAAATACCAATCTTTTGACGTCCTTGCTCCCTGACCTTTTATTTTTGGAGCTTCAAAGGATCGGTCATGCGTGCTCAGCCTCTCAAAGCCTTCAAAATAATTCTGAGTGAATCCAAATTTCTCTCTGTATGGTGTGTACACAATTACGGCGTATGTACGGTGCATATACAGTATACAGGGTATGGAATCCTTGTTTACAGGTGGGGCCAACACTACCCGTATGAGTCTCGGCAAACACAACCCTGAAGCATTCGGTACACGGCCTTGATATCATACAGATATCTTGCCACATGATTGCGTCAGCAATAAACCCTCTTTCCCTTTTCCTGCATACAGCAACTTTGGCGACCAGGGTGATGGCGGCGGCATCAACTTTGACAGTTGGTGCAGTGATGATGCGAACAGTTTTGATAGCAGCCAGCGATCCTGTGGGTTTGGAATGGCTGCTGAGCTTCAAGCTTCCGCTGACAACGCTTTCCTGCAGGTGAGCTGACACGAAGGCACCCCTGCGTGTTGCATGCTCAAATGAAGATGCACCCCCTTCTAGCCCTGCCCTTTTTGTTGGTGTGTATGCCCCCCTAATATGCCTATGATTCTGCTCCCTTTAGGCCTCTAACGAGAAAAACAGCAGCACATATGTGACAAATCTACTTCCAACTTCTCTCCCTTGCACCAGATTTTAACATGTCTGAACTGCCTGAGCTGAGTTTCAAGCTGCCAAAGCTCCGCTCTATTGTCCCTTCGTGCCTCTTTATTGCAGGCGCTGCACCAGCAGGCCGGCAACTTAGCCAGCGCACAGCTCGGAGAACCCTCCCTGCATCACCCCCACCACCAGCACTATGCCCAGCTGCGCCCTCCAGGCACAACAATGGTAGCAGGTGGCCAATATCCCACATACCCGCAGCAAGCAGCACCAGCGGTTGCAGGACTGGTGGGGGCACCGCCTTCAATTGACCATCTTCTACAGCAGCAGCACGCCAGTGGACTCATATCTGCACTACCACCAGCAACAGCGGCACAGCAGGCCGGCAAATCTGGGATGGAGGGACTTGGAAGGTTGCCAAACTTGTCAGTAACCCCTCCCACAACCAATGTGCCTCCTGTGCTGGACGTGAGTGTCCTGCTTTGGGGCTGTTTGAGTTTGCTAGTCTAGGGGTTAGAGCATGAAGATGTGCGTTTCATCTGCACCTCTGATCCTGATCCTGATCCTGATCCATTTAAACCCGTGCTTGAATACCTTCCATCACGCCTGTCTTAGTTCGTTGCTCAATTCAAGCTCAGCCTCTGACAAACCCCATTTGCAGCCTACCCAGCTTCCCACGCCTCGTGCTGCTGGGGCGTGGATGCCACGCTTGGAGCATCATGCATTAGGTGAGTGTGCCTTCCCCTGCTGCTGCCGCAAATGCTGAAAAGACCATGGCTTTAGGCAGCAAGAGCGTTACTTGTCATCAATTATTCTCCAGATATCCAGATAACTACATACCAGTCAAACAGTTGGCATCGGTGACCAGCTTGTTTTTTTCTGGTGTTTTGGGGCTCTTGGTTTAAACGTCTATTATAATTATGCTCTCCAACAGAACAAGCGTGTACGCTGCACACTTGCAGATAACATCTCCAAGTCTATGCATTCACGGCACTTCCTGCGCTGCGGGGGTGGGGAGGACACTGGTGAGGATGACAATGATGCGTCGCCGGGCATTGCAGCAGGGGGCATGTGCAGCCCACTTGGAGGGGCCTGGGCAGATTTGAGGGGGGAACCAGCAGAAGCAGCAAACAATGACACTTCACAGCTGCAGGAGCAGCAGCAGCAGCGCCTGCACTCACTGTACGACTTTGCAGGGTATCCGCACAGAGGATTTACAGCAGATGATTTCACGTTAGATGACCCATACCACGAGGACTCGATTTATGTGAGTTTGCGTGCTGTTGCAGGTAATCTCTTACCTCACTCGAGCCAACTTGTCTAGCTTGACGTGCTTATCAGTTGGCTGCTTGCCTTTTCCTCTCAAATTGCTACATTGAGGTTCATAACGAAACAAGCTCGCATGCTGAGCTGGCTTTGAAGAAAAATTTCCACCTTGTGTCTTAACTCTGGTGCACAGGAGTGCCCTGAGCCTCTGCAAGGGGAGCATAACGATGACTGCCAATTGCCGCACCAAAAACAGCGCGAGCAACAGCTTTGGATGGATTTGATGTCTGAGAAAGGTATGCTGGGTGCCTCCGTAGGTGCAGGAAAACTGTATTTTGCTGCCCTGGGAAGGAATGGTCTGCTCTTCCAATGCTCTGCACGGCCTCCATTTAAGCTGAGGCCTTCACTAGTGCGCTTGTATAAACCCCCTAGGACGCAAACCTAGTTTTGACCCATTCCACTGCACAGGCGAGCACGTGAACAGCAAAAACAGACCATTGCCTCAGGCACACAGCTCAACTGCCAACATGGCCCTCCACATACGCCAGCTAGGCGAGGCCAGTTTGCTTGGGGGGGGTGGCAACGGCTCTGGCACTCTTTGTGCAGCAGGTGTGTGTGTCATGTATAACAGAGTTATCGGTGACAGGAGGTCGTCCCCATGCAAACACCCTCCCCTCCCCGGGCAATTTTGGCCAATACCCCTAAATTGGGCTTATCTCCCCAACCACTCCACCGTTTTGGGAGCTGAAAGTTGTGTTGGATAGCTTAATTTCTTCTTAAGTTGCCAGCAACGAAAGCAGGCAGAATGACCCAGTGGGTGGCTCGCAAAACCATTTCACGCTGCAAAAACAGACACCATTGCTCACACACTGCACAAATCCGCGCCCTTTAAATTTTATAGGACTTGATAATTCGGTCCGCAACCCTGGTGTGCAACATTGGAGTTTAAATGGAGCCGGAAAAGCACAGGCGGAAATTGCTGCATGTCACGCTACACAAATTTTCACCAAAATTCAACCAGGTCATCGATTGGCCTCATTTAAAATTTATTGTATTCTTTATTTTGGTCCGCAACTCTGGTAACAAAAACCGGGCTGAAACTCGCAAGCAAGCATGGAGCGACAATTTTTGTCTTTTCCCCTTGTGCCCCTTCTGCGAGTGCCTCCCACTCGCTGACATTTCCAGTACCCCTGTCCCAAATGCGACATTGCAGCATTGTTATATGACATTTATAGGGTTGGCCCAAACCGTATTAGTATATATACTCCGTATATATATGTATATATATATATGTACCGTATATATATGAACCGTATATTTATACGTATGTATAAATAAATTTTCTCCGTACCCGTATTCGTATACACCTTATGTGAATTTTAGCCGGCGTAATATACGCCATATGATACGTGTATATATACGGTCTGAATGAGTGGTCGAAAAGTGACCTTCCAATGGCCTTCGAGACCACAAAAATCCAAAGCATTGTATCCGGGAAATATTTAACAATTGTTTTTGTGGTATTGAACAGCCGTGTCCCTCATGGAAGGGAATCCGTGATGGTCCAACAGCAGCCAGTGGATCGACAGCAAGGGGTTCAGAAGTAGCAGCACCAGGAGCACAAAAGGAATGCATGCAAGCCAACCCCACTGAAGGTTTCCAGGGCGGAGATGACGCAGGATCAGAAACGACACACGCACACTCTTCACGCATATGTGCATGCACCCACCCCCGCATGCGCGCACATCTGCATTCATGCACCCATGCAAGCGCACACATACATGCACGCAAACCTGTGTGCACAGATGCACACACAAAAACACACGTACTTGCGAATAGGTACATGCACGCGCATTTACACATGTACGTGCACGCACACATACACGCATGCATGTACACAACTCAGCACGCACGCAAATGTATACGCACATGCACGCACCCACGCATACATACAACCATAAGCAAGCACACGCATAATCGCGCACACGTAAGCAAGCACACGCACACACACACACCACACACACACACACATGTAAGCATGCACACACACACACACACGCACACGTAAGCATGCGCACGAACACGTGTGCATGCACGCGCGCATGCATACAACCATAAGCAAGTACACGCACAGGCATATTTGTGCACACGTAAGCATGCGCACGCACATGTGTGCATGCACGCGCGTAAATGCACGCACACGCACAAGTACACGCAAGCATGCACGAATCCCAGCAGGCGTGAATACAGACGCACACACAACAACACGCATGCATGCGTGTACCTCTTTACACACACACATACACACACACGTGTGCATACACAAACAGGGTAATTTGATGGGGCGGGGGAAGAAGAGGGGTCTTGTGACAGTGACCGTGTATGCCTGTGTGTTTTGGCCTCTTTGGGCAAACATAGCTTCCCAACCTTTGTTTTTTTGGCACAACTAAATTGGATACGTTTCTACAGCTCTTCAAGAGCTACAAAATGACCCCCCTAAATTAAAATCTGAGAAAGTCGAAACTTCAAATATACAGAATTTATACGGAAAATACGGAAAACTCGTATATACATACGGTTTATACGGCGTATATATACGTAGACAGGAATCCCATTTACGGTTTGGGCCAACCCTAGACATTTATAATGCTTTATCCTGAAGCAGAGGTTGATCGGGGCAACTTCAGAAATGCACCTTTTCCCTGCCAAAGTGGGTGCAAAATACGCACCGGGCCCCACAGAACCCCCTAGAATTTTGAACCTCCAGGAAATGTTAATGATTTAGATATAACAACAAGTATCTTGCATTCAGATGAGGTATGGGGGGCTTTGAATTGGGTGATCAGCTTATTGGCACTGTTTGGGGTGACGTTTGCGTAGGGACGACCAGGAGCAACACGCAGACGTTTGTGTTTGACAAATACAAGTACTGACTGCATGTTTGCAGTGCCCCAGTGGGAATGCAGAGAGCTCAGCTGATGGACACCCTGTAGGTCGCGTATGATGCGTTTAATTTACATGTGTTGCCCCTGCTTCATATGGTGTAGGCGGAAAGCCGGTTGCAGGTGACACCAGCAGAGACCGATGCGCCCCCCCAGGCAGCAACAACAACAGCAAACATAATAAGAGCAATGATAAGATTGAAAATAACTGGAGCAGCAGCAGCCACAAGCACGAGAACGGCGGCAGCAGCCTTGTTCATAACAATGACACCGCCAGCAAGCAGCAAGAGCATGGCCGCAAGTACAACAGCGGCAGTAGGCTAGGAGTAGCTTTGCTGAGGGATGAGACAACTGCCGGCAACGCTCTCAACTCGACCACGACCAGGAACAATGGGAACAGCAGCAGTAACAGCAAAAGGGAGGAAGTATGTGAGAACAAGGGACGCACGCCCGCCGTTCCCCTCACCAACACTTGCAACAAGCCTAGTCAAGAGGGAGGTCTAGCCCGCCTGCCCTCCACCCTTCTCTCCTATGAGGATGGCATAAAGTCGGGAGTGCAGAACAGCACGCTCAGGGGCAACAGCAGCTATATGCAGGGAGGGGCTGGCAGTGTGAAGGTGGGGGGCAAAATGCAGAGTGTGGGGGGCTGGACCATGGGAGGTGGCGGGGGAGGAGGCCTGGACCTGCCAAGCCACATCAGTGCTTTTGGGGAGGGCCTGGAGGAGCAGCAGGTGAGGCCCTGGCAGACAGATGGTTGGAAGGGGCTGCATCTTATGCTGCATCTTTATTCTGTATTGTGTGTTTGTAGGGTTGGCCAGAACCAAATATGTACACGGATTTTTGGCAGGGAAATCATCAAATGCACGTCAAATACGGCGAATATTATATGGCTCTGGCCAACCCTGTGTGTTTGCCAGAGTTGCTTGCCCCCTGCTTTCTGCCTTCTCCTCCAGCAACGCGCTGAAATTCACAGACTCAAGTGAAAGCCTGCACCCATGAATTCCACAGATGGGCGATGTTGAGGAAGCTCGTGAGGCAGAGCGCCAGCGGCTGCAGCTTATGTACGGGGACATCGACATTAGCAGTGCCGAAAGTGAGTGCTTTTTTTCCACTGTAAGGTTCTCTTGTTGTTTGGTATGAGCCTCTGAACTGCAATTGTAATTTGCCTCACTCTAATGTACACACACAGAACACGTGCATGCGCACTTCACAAACAGTATTGTGATAAAATGCATGTCAAGTTCATGGTCAGTCTAACCGTATTTGTGCCGAGTCTTCCTGGAATGGTGCTGAGCGGTACTCAGGTGTGCTTTGCGTTGGGTCATGTCCATGAGCATTTATAACAAACTATTCTCTTAAAAAATTGTTGCATGGAACCTGGGTTGCCTGGGTTTCAGCCTTGTTTCGGGCAATTCACAGCACATTTTTATTTCCTGGCCCGCTTCGCTAGCAGGCCCTCTGCAGCTGGGTAGCAAAGGCATCACACAAGATTCCGGTGAAGAAAATGAGGGCCATTTGGCATCTCTGGAGACACCCAAGGAGCACAAGAAGACGAAGCCCCTGGGAGGGGTTGGAGGAGGTGCGACGCTGCACGTGCCTTCAGAGACTTGTCTAGCTCATTTCTTTCTTTTCTGGATTGGCACTCGCGCACGCAAACACCAGCTGACTTCCTTTCATGTTGCATCCTCAGAGGTTGTGTTCATGGGACTCTGACAAATGTGAAACAAGCTGTTTCGGGCAAATGCCTGCCAAGCAACAGAGCTGCCCTTGTGTTCCTTTCTTACCTCCAGTTAATTTGGGCCACGGCAGCAGTGGTGATGTAGGCATCGCAAGCCCTCTGTTGATGCCTAAAAACCTCTTGATCGGCGTCACGCACGTGCCCCTGGACCAGGTGAGGCGGAGGAGCAAGCGTGAGAGAGTTGGAGGTGTCGGAGAGGGAAACGGTTGTCTATGTTCAATGATCATCAAAACAGACCCTCGACTCTTACTTCATCGATTGTCCAGTTGATCCTTTGTTTGTGCTCACTGTAACACGTTTTCTCTTATTCTTTAGCCTCGTGCCAGCAGACCTGCAAGATGCAATCCTGGCAACACCTGTTGTCAAGCAAGTTCCAAAATCAGCTCAAGCGACGACGAGCATCTTCCCTGTTTACCCTTTTCACCAATTGGTCGTTCTGCTTGTTGCCCTCTTGCTTCTCAGGTGTCAGTCACGTATAAGATAGGAGAAGGCGCGTTTGGGGAGGTGTCTCGTGCTGAAGTGTTTCCTTATGGCACTGTTGCCATCAAGTGGCTCAAGGTATGCAGGCCAGGAATGGTTACCGGGTTTGATGTTGCTACTGATTCTTTTGCCTCTGCAGAGCTAAGGGTGAAAAAGGTCATTACACTTCAAGGAAAAGGGCCATGCCATTGCTCAAGGAAATCGTTTTTGGGCGGAGCCCCACAGGGTGTAGTCCCCCTACCTTTCTTCCACTTGCTGAGTCACCACACTGAAAGAATTGAGCTTTGAGCCTCCCAGGCCCTCCCAGCACACACCGAAAGCACTGTCAGAAAGCTAATTTCCTTCTGATTGCGATGGTGCCCTCATCTCCACTATTGGTGCACTGTGTGATTTACAATTTGATATCAGAGAATGGGCCCCCGTTCCCAACATCTCCAAAGTTCCGTCAAAGAAACGTGTTATATTATGCTATCAATTAAATGTGTATGTGAGGTAGAAAGGGGCGCAATGCACCCAGAGATTTGCAAAACTTGGTCAAAACCTGTAATTAAGAGTATGCCCCCAATGACGCCCCCACAAGTTTTGTCAAGCAACTGTTTTTAATTTTAGTATGTTGCTTCACATTATCATGTTGTCGGTGTTGTGATTGGTGTCCTTGTTTAATCAGACAGGAGGTCTGGCTAGCCAGCAGGGCAAAATGTCAGTATGGAAGCACAGCTGCACATGGTCCAGCAATTTAGCCTTGAATGCGAAAGCAAAGTTTCATTATAGAAGCGTGTCGTATGCCTGGTACCGTTGTCGGCTGTCATTTACTTTGCTTAGGCTCTTGCCTAGCAAGGGGGGTTGTGCTACAACTCTTTGTACAGACCTACCATCGGCTACTTTCAGCATTTTGGCACTTCTATAACCAATGCTTATTCAACTCATTTCGTCAAGTCATCTCGTTTGAATGCGAAAGCAAAGTTTCATTCTGGCAGTCCTGGGCTGGCCACAAGCTAAAGAAGAGGCCACACCCCTTTTTTTCAAGCAACGTGTTGTTAAGCACTGCGCGTTTAATTTCACCAAATTTGGCTTTTGTAAAAAACCTTGTTGTTTTCTCCTCGATGACGGGGATACAAGACCATGCTCAGCTCGATTGAAATACGGAATCAGGAACAATCGTAACCCTTGTGTGTAACAGGAACACCCTCGAGCACAGAGGCATTAACCTGCTTCTCCTCCTCTCCCATGTAATTCGCTTGCCTTATTTCTGAGTTCTGTTCACCTTTATTCCTCAACCCCTTCTTATCCTCTTCCTCTCTTCTTATCCTCTTCCTCTGCCCAGCGCGATCGCTTCACCAAGCATAGCCACAGCTTCATGCGTGAGGCAGAGGTACTGGCCCGCCTGAACCACCCCAACATCATACGGATGTTTGGGCTGGTCACAGAGCCCTCGCCAGCTGCCACCCCGGGGGGGGGCAGCATCATCGCAGGCATCATGATGGAGCACGTGCGCGGGGGCTCCCTGTCTCAGGTGTGTTTGTGTATCAAAGGTACGGTTAGATCCAGGAACTAATTATATGTGTGTATGCCTGCAATTTTTGTGAGTCACCCACCTACGCTTCCTTGCCACCTTGCGCAGCGCCTGCGTTCGCGGGCGCACGCAGGCCAGCCCTTCACACTGCGCGAGCGCTGTCACATTGCACTGCAAGCTGCCCTGGGCATGGCCTATTTGCACGACCAGCACCCTGCCGTCATCCACTTTGACCTCAAGCCAGACAACCTGCTAGTGGAGAGGGAAGGGCAGGAGGTGCTGGTGAAAGTAGCCGACGTGAGTGTCTAGTAGGAGCGTTCCATTATTGCAGAAACGAGCTTTTTATTTCGAGCACATCGCAAGCCTGCTTTACTTTTACTTTGCAGTTCGGGCTTGCTAAGTCAAAGTTTCAAAACTTCGTGACGTGCCATGACCTGCGTGGTACCCTGCCGTACATGGCTCCCGAGCTTGTGGCCAACCCCACACAGGTGAGGACACTGGCTCACGATTGTGCTTCCTAAGAGGTCACAGTTTTTGGTAGGTAGGTAACTGCTTCAAAATAACAGTGAATAGCCGTGCAATCAATGTTATGTGTGGGCTGAACTTTCTAATAGATGCAACGTGCCATGTGTTACAGAAGCCTTGTTAGTAAGGTCAAGTTACATCCACTAGTTTACGCTTCAGGATATTATTTTCTCACTGGCAATGTTTTTCATGCAGGTCTGCGAGAAGTGCGACGTGTGGTCCATGGGCGTAGTAATGTGGGAGATGTGGACACTCAGGGTTCCCTTCTATGACCTCTCTGCTCAACAAATTTTGGTGGGTCCTTGTGGTATGGTTGTACTGTTTGAAACAGAGCTCCGTTGCAACATGATTAATGACTAACAATTCAGGGTGCGACATGTAGGCATTATCTTTATAACCAACAGAGCTGCTTGGTGCCTACTACTATAACGTCATACGAACCTTCAATCTATGTACCTTGCACCCTGCTTATAATGCACTTGAGCGAATTACAGATTACTTGGATGGAAGTAAGTTATAGTCAGCCCAGCCAAGCCCCACCCAAAAAGAGGGAATTAATGCTCCTTACCTGAAATGCACATTTGAGGTCACACAATGGTTTCTTTACATAAATGTAACACTGCATAAAATTTTATGGGTTTGGGGTCAAGGGTGCGAGTGGGGGGCTGGAATTGTGCCATTCTCTGCCAGGAAGGTGGCATGGGTGTAGAAATGCAGGTTTTGGTCCAATTTTCACCAATTCTTTTGTTCCCAGATAGGCTCAGGGTCAAATTATACCCATTAAAGCAAATAAAGGGGGGGTTAAAACTGCCCCTAAAGGACTTGGTGCATTGTCCTGTTTGCTAGGCAAAAATGGTGAATTTCTGGAATCCAGGGATGTGTCATATGGCGTAGTCGTACTATACGCCGTATCATATTTAACGCGTATTTTACCGTATTAAACAAATGGGGCCGTATTATACCAGAGGTGGTCATCTGAGGGTCCAAAAAGGGGTGTTTTTAAAATGTAAATGGAGTATGCGTGCCGGAGTTTGCACTTTTCAAGGTCAGCACCAAATGATAGCCCTCGACATCAGCGTCTGGCTACACCTGAGCGTAAAAAGTGCAAACTCCGGCACGCACGCCTAATTGCCTGGCGTGAACCCCACTTTCCAGTGCCAATCTGCTACATCTCACCACCTACTGCACCAATTCTGAAAGTTTTTGCACCAATGGTGCTCTTTTGATAAATAATTATCATTGCAACAAAAATGGAGTGAAACGGCCCAGTAGTTTGTCAGATACTCCATTTGGGCCCATTTCCCTTAGAGAAAGTCAGTAGAAGGGGTGCCAAAAAGGTGGAAAACCAACCTTCACCAAATCTACTTTTTAAAAGCCAGGCTGATGCATAATGATAAAGGAAGTTCTCCTGTCTTGTTTTGGGATGAAAAGAGGCCCTGGATGGGGCGTGGTGGCCTGTAATGTGGGAACTCAGTGCCAAAATTTGACCTGGATTTCTGCCAAGACCACTGGTCCAATTGACCCCAAACTTTGTGGACCATCTAGTTATGTTAATCAAACGTGATTTGCATCAAAAAAACCACATCTCCAGAACATTTGCTCAGTTAACCTCCTCTGGTATTACACGATTACAAAATTTGCCGATTTTTGGCCTTTTTAGGCAATTTCCGCCCCAAATACGGCGTTTCAGCGAGCTTCCAATGCTATTACACTTCGTCCCAAATGACCGTATGACACATCCCTGCTGGAAACTTTGGGAACACGCTTTCTGGCCACCACCTAGGTGACAGGAGTCCTTCAGTATGCTCCCAAGGCATGCCCTGTCAAGTATTATGGTCTGGAATGCTGGGGTTGGGCGTCGATGGGCAACAACGGCTGAGATTTAAATAAACAAAGATCTGTGCTATTTAACTACAAACCCGACTCAACCAGATGCCTTTATCGCAAGTTTAATCAAAACACTGACGATCTCACCTCAGGAGGGGCTGTGAGCGGGCCATTTCAGACTAAGAGATTGTCACGTTTTAAAGCTTTTATTATACACTGCTCATCGCAAAAATCAGCTTTGCAATCCATGCACCTTGCCCAAAGCCTTTCAAAACTACCCTGCCAAAAGGGGGTTAAAAATTAGACCTTCATCCCCAGACCCCCGGACCTTCACCAAAATGTCCCCAATATCATTGCAAACACCAAGTTGATGGTACCGGGGAGGAGCTTTTGGAAATCCATTTTATGGCAGGGACTTCCGCCCTGCTCACCTGAGCACCTCCCGCCACAAATTAAGTGTGCAGGGGTGCCTATATACATCCTGTGTTGTGCACTTAACTGTTGACGCCGTCAACCGCCATTTGACGGTCAGGCGTAATTTACGGTTTTGACCGTCAGAAACTAATCCTCAGGCGTAATTTACGGTGATTTTTTATTTTTGACGTCTGACGGTCGGCTTTACAGTTATTTACGGTGGGAAACCGTCAGCAGCTGGCCAGGCCGGGCCAGGCTTGACTGACTCAGGGCCACACGAGCCCTCTTGGCCTGATTACCGGAGGACATTTTATGTTTATATCGCAAATCGCAAATGTTGTTTGTGGGGAAATCGGAGCTTGAGTTGGCACTCTGAGCCACTGAGTACCTGACGCCGCACCGTTACAAATTCCCACCGTCAGTATGAATTTCACAGTTAATTACGGTTATGTGACGTAGACGTCATTTAAGCACCGTAATTAACGGTGCCATTTGTGATTAACGCCGTATGTGCACAACACTGTATACATCTAATTGAGGTTCCTACATACCTAAATGTACTTTTCTGCTTTGGGGCAGGAACTCTCACAGGGATGGCTGGCCTGAATTTAAGCATACATTTCTTGAGGACCGTTTGAGGACAGTCCATTTTTTGTGTACGTCCTCCATATGTTCTCTTCTGTACTGTTACCTGCTTGGCAGTGCCACTTAATTAGTTGCTGCTGCAAAGCAAGCAATGTTGGCGCGTCAAGTTGGACAGTTCACATGCTCCTTTGCAGGTTGGTCTAATGCACGGCACCCTGCACCTGCCCCTGTCACGCTCCTGTGAGCCTGAATGGAGCCACCTCATAAAGAGTTGCATGCAGCCAAATCCCCTGGAGCGTCCTACGTTTAAGCAGCTGGCAACCCAGATCAGGTAACCAGTGCTTGGAATTATCGAGGAGCTTCTTAAGGGTTTTGTGTTTTGCCTCCAGCATGCTTACCCAGATTTGTTCCTCAAGAAGCTCCTACCCACTTACGTTTTATAGGTAGGCATGCCATGAGCGCGTATTGAACAAGTCTGACAGCCGCGTGTTATTTGTTGACCTTGCAGGAACATGATGCTGTCAGCACCGTGTGGGGATGACCCTGTTTGTGAGGGAGGTGCAAGAAACGGGAGTGTGGTGGGCAAAATGGTCAGGGTTTAGATGTGCTTTGTGCCAGTGTGTAAGAAGGGTCAGCATCACTTCTTAACTGGCACAGGGCGCATCACTCTCAGTGCCCAAGATGCTCTCTTTTGTCAGTTTAAGGTAAGTTTCGTGATATGAATGTTGAAGTAACAAACTTGATTGTGGTAGGCGATCGTTATTAGCTTTAGGGAGAGCACCGTGAGGTGAGAATGGTTGTAGCTTTAGATTTATTGAGGTTTGCATAGAGCAGCGTAGATGAGGCTATCAGGAGTTTGGGTTTTGTGTAGGTTCATGTGTAAATTTACACAACAAAATATGGCTGCTATACAAGCTGTACAAAAAACTAAAAACAACAAAAAGCATTTTAGCTAAGCTGGTATGTCGAAATTGGACTCGTTCCTTGTTGCACTGGACAAAAGCACGGCACATTTTTTATAAGGCACGGGGCGTCCAGGCACAAACAGGAGCAGTCCACCATAGACGACTGCATAGTAATGTGCTGCCACGACTTCGTGTGCATTGAATTTTGCTTTAGGTCCGTCGTTGTTCTGATGACTGGGTGAAATTAATGTAAATTCTTAATGAAGTATGGATCATTCGTAATATTGGCAGCGGCACATCTTGTAGTTTCATTTCCAGTTTCAAATGCAGTGGTTTGTAGGGCAAGTTCTGCAAACGTGTGTCTGCGGGGCAATAGCCTGCATTGATCCTTCTATAAATCTGATTCGGTAAGTTTTTGGATTGTTGCTGGAACCTGCTGCCATTCAGGAAATAACAAGGAGACAAAGTTCTGTATATTTTAACTCTGTTTTGTGAGAGTTATGCCTCGCTCCATCATTTTTATGCTGCTTCTGAGACGCAATTGTATGGGCAGCTTGTGGACACTCAAGCCCCGGTAGTTGTGGTTTCAGCACAAAGGAGGTGTTGATGTTGCACGTAGGAGGATGTGGGAAGCATGTGTGGAATATTGTTTTCGTACGGAGGCTCCTGATACACAACTGTTTGGCTCAGAGTAGATTTAGTGCTTGATCATGACATCAAGTGTAAAGAAGGGACCCGTAGCCTTGTGCGTATTAGGCTGATGGGCTTGCATTTTGGCTAGTCGCAGCCAGCAGCAAAGTGATTGGGAACAGGGAATTGGTCAATGTAAAGTTGAAAGAGAATGGATATGATATTGAAATGGTTGCAATGGGGGGTGACCTTCAGCACCGCTCAATGAAAGCTGATACTTCAAGGAAATTTTAGCTTTGGCTGGTCGGATGCTGTGTGGTCTTGTCGGCCACAAATCCAACTGTAGGCTCAGATAAGGTAAGGTTACATCGCTATATATGCCTCTGGGGGGCATCTGAGCGGAAGCTTGGAAAAAGCCTGAAACCAAACCAAAAAGTTAAGGTTAAGGTTGCATTACTATATATGCCTCAAAGGGCATCTCAGCGGAGCTTGGAAAAAAGCCTGCAACCTAACCTATCTAAACAAAAGGGGAAGCGTCTAAATCAAAAAGATTCTAGAAAAAATCAAGGGAAAAAGGGCTGGGCACTCAGCCTCAAAATAGGCCACACCATAATTATTAGGTTGGTTCAAAAAAGTCCTCAAACGAGTTGGGCTATCTTCATATTGAGGTGGGAAGTGGGAAGACCAGCTGGCGGTGCTGTGTGCGGAGGCTAACAAGATGTTCATGCGGACAGTCCAGCAAAATGTGTTCCTCATCCTGAACAGAGTGCCAGTCACATTTGCCACAGATCCTCAGCTCATAAGGCCTTCTATTCCTATTATGACGCGTTCTTTGGACCAGAAAGTTATGGCCAGATAGGCGAAGGCAAGAAAGAGCACGGTTGAGATTGCTGGAAATATTTAAACGAAGGTAGATAGGGTAAGGGTAAGGGTAAGGGTTACACAGCTATATCCGCCAGCGAGGGCAGTTGAGCTATAGCATAAAAAAGTCAGCTTCAAGAAGAGAAAGAGGCCAGACTGAACAAGA
>Ga0307945_1000834_pt1 | contig 22715 bp, 14 predicted proteins | sample OrgLakmetagen228_FD_201818 | JGI IMG/M metagenome (GOLD analysis project Ga0307945, IMG submission 201818) | Saline water microbial communities from Organic Lake, Antarctica - #228 | ecosystem: Environmental > Aquatic > Non-marine Saline and Alkaline > Saline | place: Antarctica: Organic Lake...
CCCTCCTTTCCGCATCCTGCATCATCTCCATTGCCCTTTCTGGTTTCACCCACTTTCCTCCTTTCGTTGACGGGTTGGCTTGCCAGCCTGCAGGGCACCCCTGATCCTCAGTTGCAAGCACTAGTGCTGCTGCTGCTGCTGCTGCTGCTGCTCCATCTGCTGAACTTGTTATTGCTGCTGAACCACTTGCAGCCCCCCCTGAGACAGCCCCATTAACACTCCCTCCCATGCCTGCTGTATCCCTACCATCTTCCATGCTTTGAAAATAATGAATTAAAAGTACTAACGAGCCCTGAAAATAATGGGCAATTTGAGGTTACGGAAAGCCACTTGAAGGCACCTCGAAGGCCTGTCAAAGGCGCTTTTTGACCACAGCTTCAAATCGTACTTATACGGTATATATACGGTTTATACGCCGTATATATACGGCCCTGTGTAAACCCATTTATACGGATACGGATACGGATACGGTGGCTTCAACAAGTATACGGCCGTATATATATGGCGCATATATATGCGCCGTATATATCCGTATACGGTTCTGGCCAACCCTAAATATTCATGAGATACAGCAAAGAGGCAGAGGCTGTTACTTTCTGATCTAATACAATAAGCTCAGAACGCATGCACAATTGTCCCACCTTTAGGAGAAGTAGTAGGCAGAAGCAGCAGGTCCCTTAAGAAACTTAGGGTGCACATTCTGCATCCTATCACAGAGCACAGAGCAACAGCCACTCACACCACATACGAACAGCAAACATATAAGGGCCTGGCTTGTACCTACATAAATGTGAATGCAAGGAACACATTGAAGATACGCACCCCCTTGTTTGTCGCGCCCACCATGTTTGCTTTCTGCTCAGTCAGCTTCTGCTCTAGAGCGGATTCCACCTGCACAACCTGGCGCTCTAGGTTCTGACGCCTACAATCAAAAGAAACAAACTTAGTCTCCACACTGGTCTTCTAATGTTACATGCAAATCTAAACCTCCTCGCTCCACCACATGAGTCACGTAATAAGTTGTGCCACTCAGCAATAAGATGGACTTCTAAACAGCAACCTACTGCGCATTGAGCTCCGCCTTCCGTGCGTTCTCCTGCTGCTGTAATTTGAACTCTACCTGTAAGCAAGCAAAGGAAACACAGGTTTATTGAGACCAAGCACTGTCATACTAGGTACCATGAGCATTCAACGCAGTGGTGCTGACTCCGTTGTACAGTGCGCTGATGCGGACACAAACAGGCAACATTTCACCTTACCGGTAGCAAGTAAACAAGGTACTAATATTTGCATGTACTGTATCTCTCACACCCATACTGCCATCAGTGTGCGTGGAGTGTATCGCGGCGCACCATGCTCTTTGATTCCTGGATGCGCATCTCAGCCTCGTACGCAGGGTCCACCTCCTGCTCCTGCTGCAGTTCCTGAGTCGCTGCCAATGCAGGGGCCCCAGAGATGGGGCTCAGCACGAGGCAGGCAGCTGCAATGCCAGCAAGCATGCTGCTCCCGGGCTGCAAGCCCGCCAAGAGCAAGGAAAAGTGTTAAGGGAACGGGGGAGGACGTGTGCAAGGACATGATACCTGAGCACTTGACGGGGAACAGCATAGACACACCTGGATGATCACTTGCTCTTGAACTCCTTGCCTGTGTGAGGACACCCTGCGGGTTGATGCGCAGCTTGCCTTGTATGTGATAAAGTGTTAATTGTGTGACCACAGTACTGCCTTCAAAACCAACCTGACCGACCTGCATTTACAGACTGGTCCTCTACCCCTACCAGACATATGAGACAAGGATGCATGGGAGGATCCTACTTTAAGTAGCATTGATCGTTAACTAAGGACGAATTCAATTTGTACAATTTTAAATTAATTATTCCCGGTTGAATTATTGGACGTTGAGTGACAAACGCAGGAAAACATAGGGGAAAATGATCGACAACGTCGGCAATCGCTCGGTGAGTGACCTGTGCACTCGTGGGTTTTTTATAATCTCCTCTAGCGTGACTCGATAAGGAAACAAGCTATGTCGAGACATCTGAAAATGGTAGTGAACAGCCGAAAGAAAACTGCCAACATAGATGCAAAAATCTGATAGGAAAAGCAATAAATCGTTGCTAGAAAAGAAAGAAAAACTACGCAGGCAGTGAATCCAATCCCCACATGAAGTAAGCTAACGCTTCAGCCAGCAGGAAAGTCCGTTTAAATGCAGTTGACTTTGACCTGGAAAAATAAGCGCGCGCCTTATTAGTATACCGCAACCAGGTGGTTCAAGTCTAGAAGATTAAATGGCACCCCGCTTTATACAGGCAAAATAATATAATCCAAATCAAGATAACAGGGAGCAATTGTTTTACGCTAGGTGTTGCGGGTCTGTCAACAGCAAAAGCTGCCGCAGGTTTTGCAGCTGGCGCCCCACGCTTTCTGGCACCATCAAATCGCACTCCTGGCTTTGACTTGAAGGAGCTGCTGCTGGTTGGCTGGCGCCTCTCAGTGGCGGAGCTCCTGATGAGAGGTGCAGCCTGCAGCTCGTACAGCTTCCAGACGCTAAAACCGAAGCTAAAGGCGGACAGAAACGGGGGGGCTGTGAGCTAGCTGGCTGCTGCTGGTCAGATAACGGCAATGCTGGAGTGCCACTGCGGGCGGCTGCTAGGATCTGCTCTACCTCTGGGGGGGTAAGGGGTGCGCTGCATATGCTGCACAAAGGGTGTCGAGGATGGGGGAGCCCAGCTGCAGTGCATAGAGGCAATACAAGACTTGCTTGCACTCTTGCAATGCTTGCAATTGCCAAAGCGCTTTAAAGACGCAAAATCACACTACTAGAGGATAATGCACACAGGAACAGGTCGGGAAGAATGTGTGCTGCATTGGCCGTTGTTGTCATTGTCACGCCCAATCAGTGGCAGCGACGAATCGTGTGACAGAGCAGTTAGTTGATTGACAGTTGAGTTTTTATACGTCTTGTCCAAAAAGCTGGATGGCCAGTCTTATTGATAAGTTAAGAGATTAGTAGATGTGTTAAGTCTTATACTTTGCAGTGATGGTAATTTGATCTGACAGGTCAGGGCCGCTTTTCCTGTTTGAGAAATTAAATCGCACGATAGAAGTACTTCTCTCCACTTCTAAGCAGTCACAACCCTTAGTTGCATTTATTTGCTAAGCACTCCTCACAACTTTTGGAGAAAAAGCTCCCAAGTGGGTGACAAAATATTCCTGATGGGAGACTGACATCTTTCAAAAGCTTCTCCCGAGCTCCAGAAAAAGTTGAAGGGCATCCTATAATACTTTTATGCAGGGATGGGTCATACGTCATACGGCGTAGGCGTATTATACGTCGCATCGTATTTATCACGTAATTAACCGTATTTTTCAAATTGCTCCGTATATTACGATTTTGGGCTCTTAACGAAATTTACAGTGACAAGCCCCCCAGAGCCCCCCAGAAGCACTCCCAGGCCCTCTAGAGCCCCCCAGAGGCATTTCCAAGCCCTCTAGAGCCCCCCAGAGGAACTCCCAGCCCCTCAGAACGTAGCATTATCACTTGCTTATTGCTACCACAACCAGAAGGTAGTGCCTGTAGCGTAAATATATTGTGCAACAGCTGCTGTGTGGAACCACACAAGCCTTGGTCACTGCCCTCTTGCTGCAGGTGTCCAATGACTGTGTAGATGCTGCTGCCGATGTGCTTGCTGTAGTCCTGTGCAGGTGCCTCTCTTTTCCTGCATGCTCCTTCCGTTGAGCGCTAGCGTCGGCAATTTCTCCCATTGCTAGCCAGCGCTGCGACTACGCCCTGAGGATTCCTGCCGGGTCAGCTTTGCATGCTGCTACACCTACGCTGGGATTCTGCCTCATGAAGCGCTCGCGGATACGGGGGGCACCGCTGCTGAAATCTCGGAATTCGGCATCTGGCATCGGCATCTGGCATCTCGTAAATCTGCCCCTTCTGTCCCATAACAACAACACGATGCCACTCAGGGTCTTTACCAGGAGGCATTTTAATGTTCTGGAGGCTGGGGGGACAATTCGTGGTGGTTGGAGGGTGGTTGGTGCAAGCCCAGGGTACCCCCCAAAATAGCAAAAATACGTTTGCGTATTATACGCGTATGTCGTATTAATAGCGTATTAATCCGTATGGGACGTCTCAAAAGTCCGTATGACCCATCCCTGTATTATACTATTATATATATAACTTTGGCCAACCCTAATTATCTGCCTTCTCCTGCAAGTGGAATTGAAATGACATACAATGGATGATGCGTATTTTAGGGGTGGCCGTGCATGCCAAGTGTGATCTGCAAATCGAGAACCTACAGGAAAAAGGTGTATGCTCCGATTTGTGAAACCCTTTCGCGCAAGTTTCCCCTGCTACTTTATTATGTGCTTGTCTTCTCACTGAAGCCTTTGTGGTCGCTTTTAAATGGGCTGGTGATTTCAATTCACGTCTCCCCCTTTCTCAGGGCACGTGGCACTGTGCTCTCTGTTCAGATGCAAGGGCGTCTAATTTTTCTGATCTTGCTTCTCACACTTAACCTAGCCATTTAGCCTGCATTTAAATTAGGTCGTCTATCTCCTTTTGCGGCTCATGCGTGCGTGCTAGCTTGGAGGGGATAATAAGAAACTGTTTAACGCTTTCTGTATGATGTGACCGAACTAAATGCCTGCACCTGATGTTGCATTGTCCATCTTGCGCAGCTCATGCGTGCATGCTGCCATGGAGGCGATCAATATGAAATTGTTTAACGCTTCTTTTGCTACATGACCGTACTGAATTCCATCAAGCAAACGACTCGTACTTTGTATTTGCCTTCGTTACACCCACCCTTTACGCCTGCAGCAAAATATATATTTCTTGTGCAACTCATGCTTGCTGCCTAGGAGGCAATCAAGCAAACGACTCATACTTCGTTTTTGCCATCGTTACACCCACCCTTTCCGCCTGTAGCAAAATTTTAGAATATATTGCTGCCTAGGAGGCAATCAAGCAAACGACTCATACTTCGTTTTTGCCATCGTTACACCCACCCTTTACGCCTGCAGCAAATTATATGTTTCTTGTGCAGCTCATGCTTTCTGCCTAGGAGGCAATCAAGCAAACGACTCGTACTTCGTTTTTGCCATCGTTACACCCACCCTTTACGCCTACAGCAAATTATATGTTTCTTGTGCAGCTCATGCTTTCTGCCTCGGAGGCAATCAAGCAAACGACTCGTACTTCGTTTTTGCCATCTTTACACCCACCTGTTACGCCTGCAGCAAATTATATGTTTCTTGTGCAGCTCATGCTTGCTGCCTCAGAGGCAATCAAGCAAACGACTCGTACTTTGTATTTGCCATCGTCACACCCACCCTTCACGCCTGCAGCAAATTATATGTTTCTTGTGCAGCTCATGCTTGCTGCCTAGGAGGCAATCAAGCAAACGACTCGTATTTTATTTGCCATCTTTACAAGGTTTACAAGATTTACAAAGGCCTTCAGTCAAGAAGTGCGACTGCTAGCCTTGCCATCTTTACACCCACCCTTCACGCCTGCAGCAAATTATATGTTTTAACGACTGTCTTCTTTTGCAGCTCATGCGTGCTGCCTTGGAGGTGATTGAAACGGAGCGGCCCACTGCTGATGAAAGCCTCCTCATGGTGGTGGGGCTCCCAAACGCAGGTACTGGATGACATTTATCACGCAACACACGCGAAACAAACACAATTGAAGAAAGCATCGGCTGTATTAGTTGAATCATGCCACCTGATAAAAGCCTCCTCATGGTGGTGGGGCTCCCAAACGCAGGTACTGGATGACATTAATCACGCAACACGTGCGAAACAAACATAATTGAAGAAAGCTTCGGCTGTACTAGTTGGATCATGCCACCTGATAAAAGCATCCTCGTGGTGGTGGGGCTTCCAACTTCAGCTTCTAGATGACGTTAATCACGCAATATATGCAAAACAAACTTAATTGTAGAAAGCATTGGCTGTATTAGTTGGACTATGCCACCTGATAAAAAGCCTCCTCATGGTGGCAGGGCTCCCAAACGCAGGTACTGGATGACATGAATCACGCGACGCGCGAAATAAACAATTGGCGAAAGCATCGGCTGTTCTAGTTGGGTCAGGCCACCTGATAAAAGCCTCCTCATGGTGGTGGGGCTTCCAACTTCAGCTTCTGGATGACATTAATCACGCAACATACGCAAAACAAACTTAATTGGAGAAAGCATCAGCTGTACTAGTTGGGCCATGCCACCTGATAAAAGCCTCTTCATGGTGGCAGGGCTCCCAAATGCAGGTACTGGATGAAATTAATTACGCAACACGCGCTAAACAAACATAATTGAAGAAAGCACCGGTTGTAATTGTTGGATCATGCCACCTGATAAAAGCCTCCTCATGGTGGTGGGGCTCCCAAATGAAGTTACTGGATGACATTAATCACGCAACACGCGCGAAATAAACTTGATTGAAGAAAGCTTTGGCTGTACTAGTTGGACCATGCCACCTGATAAAAGCCTCCTCATGGTGGTGGGGCTCCCAAATGTAGTTACTGGATGACATTAATCACGCAACACGCGCGAAATTAATTTAATTGAAGAAAGCTTCGGCTGTACTAGTTGGACCATGCCACCTGATAAAAGCCTCCTCATAGTGGTGGGACTCCCAAATGCAGGTACTGATGACATTAATCACGCAACACGTGCAAAATAAACTTAATTGAAGAAAGCATCGGCTGTACTAGTTGGACCATGCCACCTGATAAAAGCCTCCCATGGTAGTGGGGCTTCCAACTTTAGGTGCTGAAAAAATATCAGCGTGTGTTGTCCATGTGAGAGGAAGTGAGTCACCACTGAATTGCAAATTGCAGGATGACAGGTCGATCTAATAGATCACGGTTAAGAACGGGTCTTGCTTTTATGCTTTGTGTACTCAAGCACTTAGGAATGCTGCCTCTGAGATGAGATTACTACATGCATGTGTACTACACAAAGGATGCATCTGCACATCATGCGTGCACACGTGCACACACGCACATACAATCCACATGTCTCCCTAAGCATGCAAGTAAATCCAGTGCCATAAGCACACACACATTCCATGTCCTCATATACACACACATTTACACACACACGCACACAAACACACACACACACGCACACACACACACGCACGCGCGCACACACACACACACAAACCACGTACCCAACCGTGCGTGCAGGCAAGTCCAGTGTCATTAATGGCCTCAAGGCGGCAGCTGCACGCACAAAGCTACTAGGTGGACACGATGCCTACCACAAACAAGCCAAAACAGGACCCCTGCCTGGAGTGACTCGCATGTTGGGGAGCTTTCAGGTGTGAGAGAAAGGTGTAGGTGCCGAAACAGGGTTCATGTGGTTTGTTCCGCGCTTCTGCCCCTTCTGCCTCAGATATTATATCCCTTTCTGCCTCAAAAATCACACCTCCCCACCTGCGCAGTAGCAACTGCTATCATTTCAGTGCACGCAGAAGCAATCAGTGCCTAGATTGACTGCTATCATTGCAGTGCACGCAGATAACAACAAGCAGTGCTTAGATGGACTGTAATATAGCAGAACAGCAACGCACGGATCCGGTGTGTTAGGTGTGTTACCTCTATGTGCGCATTACTTTGCTGTACCTCCTTTGCGACTTGCCAACCTAGACTTGTATGAGCACGTGGTGTTCAGCACATACACACACACACATACACACACCACAAATCACTTATACACATGCACACTCATACACATGCACAATCATCCGTTCCTTGCACCTGCACACATGCAGCTGTCCGAGCGGATCTGTGTGTTTGTGCTGCGGTACACAACATCTAATATACATAAAAGCGCATACACACGCACACTTCATTCATTCCTTGCACCTGCACACATGCACACATGCAGATGTCCAAGCAGCCCTGTGTGTCTGTGCTGCGATACACAACATCTAATATACATAAAAGCGCATACACACGCACACTTCATTCATTCCTTGCACCTGCACACATGCACACATGCAGCTGTCCAAGCAGCCCCGTGTGTCTGTGCTGCGTACGGTACACAACATCTAATATACATACAAAAGCATACACACGCACACTTCATTCATTCCTTGCACCTGCCCACATGCACACATGCAGCTGTCCAAGCAGCCCTGTGTGTCTGTGCTGCGTGCGGTACACAACATCTAATATACATACAAACGCATACACATGCGCACTTCATTCATTCCTTGCACCTGCACACGTGCAGCTGTCCAAGCAGTCCTGTGTTTTTGTGCTGCGGTAAACAATGTCTTATATACATATCATATAAATGTATACACACGCACGATTCATTGATGTCTTGCACCTGCCCACATGCAGATGTCCAAGCAGCCCCGTGTGTTTGTGCTGGACACCCCTGGGATGCTGCCCCCTGCCATCCAAGACCCCCATGCTGCTCTCAACATTGCTCTCACAGGTGAGCACCATGCGTGTATGTATACCACATGCGTGTATGTATACCACTTGCGTGTATGTATACCACACACCTGCATTTTACTGTGCAAAGTGCAAAATGTAGAGTGTGTGTGGTTCACACCGTACGGCAATTACTCATGCGGGCTACTTGTACTCAAACTTAGAGCTTAGTGCCGTTTGCTTCAATGCTTTATTACTTTGCTTCAATGCTATATTACTTTGCTTCAATGCTTCCATGCTATATTACTTTGCTTTAATGCTTCAATGCTATATTACTTTGCTTCAATGCTGTATAACTTGCAAATCCTATAGAGTGACTGCAGCCCTGACAGCTCAGAAAACACAAGTGATTCGTGCATGCCAGAGCTCTGCTTCAAATAAAAGGACATTTTACTGTGTTGTCTGCTCAAATTTTTTTGCTGTCTTGGCGCTAGTTATGGGTGACTCACGCAGCACTGGGGAGTGTCTGTAAGAGTTTTTGTTGTGTCCCAGTTGCGTTCTCTGGGTGACTGGCAAAGCACTGAGGGTTACTATTTTTTATGTTATGGCTTCGTCCTCTGCCAGAGTGAATGACTGGCGCAGCATTAAGGGTGACTATTTTTGTTATGTCCCAGTTGCGTCCTCTGGGTAAATGGCACAGCACTGAGGGTGGCTAATTACCAATTATTATTTTTGTATTTTTGTTATGTCCCAGTTGCGTCCTCTTGGTGTCTAGCACAGCACTGAGGGTGGCTAAGTACTGTTTTTGTTATGTCCCAGTTGCGTCCTCTGGGTGTCTAGCTCAGCACTGAAGGTGACTAATTACTAACTATCATTTTTGTTATGTCCCAGTTGCGTCCTCTGGGTGTCTAGCACAGCACTGCAGGTGACTATTTCATGTTAGTGTCATGTTGCGGTTGCGTCCTTTGAATGACTGGCACAGGATTAAGGGTGACTATTTGCGTATGTCCGGTTGCGACACCTGAATGGCTGGCGCACCACTGAGGGTGATTATTTAATGTCTTTGTTGTGTCCCAGTTGCGTTCTCTGGATGACTGGCAAAGCACTGAGGGTGACTATTTTTTTAAGTTTTGGCTTCGTCCTTTGCCAGAGTGAATGACTGGCGCAGCATTAAGGGTGACTGTTTTTGTCACGTCCCAGTTGCGTACTCTGGGTGTCTAGCACAGCACTGAGGGTGGCTAATTACTGTTTTTGTTACGTCCCAGTTGCGTCCTCTGGGTAAATGGCACAGCACTGAGGGTGGCTAATTACTGTTATTGTTACGTCCCAGTTGCTTCCTCTTGGTAAATGGCACAGCACTAAGGGTGGCTAATTACTGTTTTTGTTACGTCCCAGTTGCGTCCTCTGGATAAATGGCACAGCACTGAGGGTGGCTAATTTTTGATGTCCCGGTTGCATCCTCTGAATGACTAGCACAGCAATAAGGGTGATACACAATTAGATCTTGGGTATAGCTTCTACACATTCATGTAGCACACACAAATGCACGTCTCAAGTATTATATCCTCTGAATGACTAGCGCAGCAATAAGGGTGATACACAATTAGACCTTGGGTATAGCTTCTACACATTCATTTAGCACACACAAATGCACGTCTTAAATATTTTATTACAACTGTGAAACGTACATCAACGAATGTTCCAATCAAAATTACACACACTCACAAACACACGCGCACACACATACACTATACACAGGAGGCATGCCCGTCACAGTAACAGACAGTGCCATCATGGTCCGGCACCTGATCTGGAAGCTCCTTCAGCACCCTCACCAGCACGCACGGTTGGTGCAGCAGCATCTGGTAGCAGCCGACGCACACACAGACGAGCTGGAGCAACAGCATGTGGACTCCGTTGATCTGCAGCAGCAGCAGCAGCAGCAGCAGCCAAGACGGACACGCAGGCGAGCATCACAGAAAGCTGAGCCGCCACAGAACCCTCTGCTTTCTCCTGCCTCTTCAACAACTCAGCAGCAGCCTGGCATCGTGGCAGTGGACATGTCGCAGCAGCATCCTGGTGGCAATGTGCTGACAGAGGTGTCTGGGCAAGGAGGTAAAAATGAAACAAGTGCACATAACAATGATGGGCAGGGGGGGGGTATCTGTTCTGACCAAAGGCTTCAGGTCCAGTCCCTCATCCAGCCCCTGATCTTTCACAAAGCCTGTAGCTCAGTGGCCAAGGCACTCATAGAGGCACTAGGGGCTCCTCAGCTATTGCTCCCACGACAGCCACCACGCAGCAGCAGAAAAAGCAGCAGGAGGGATTCCAACAGCAGCGCAGCTCAACAAGCAGATGGGGAGGGGGGCTTGGAGCCTGAGGTGTTACGTTCTCAGCAGGATAAGGGACAGAGTCAACAACAGCAGCAGCAGCAGCAGCAGCAGCAGCAGCAACAGGAACAGGAACAGGATCAGCGGCAGCAGCAGCAGTTTGTGGGGGGAAATGGCTTCGATGGGCCCCTGGATGTTGTGGACTCCCGTATGCATCACCTCATTGTGCTGCTCTCAAAGGATTCGCGCAAGGGGGCGCGAGGCTGGGGCAGAGTCAGTTCCAAGGTGCGTGTGCACGGGTGAGTGCAGACAGCTAAACTGAGCTGTAATGCTGGAAAATTAAATGTGCACGGTGTGTTCCCTCAAACAACTTGTGTGAGTGAGTGTGAGGTTGGGGCAGAGAGCCACTAATTGTGTGTGCGAGGGTGGACGTGGGTGTATGGATGAAAAAAGAAATTTGGGTTACAACGGTATTAGGGTGGTTTTATATGCTTTTCCATAAGTGATGGGGTAAGCAAGATGTGTGTGTGCTAGGGAATAAGTTGAGTTGCAAATTTGGCAAGTTTAATGCTTATTGTTCGTAGGTTTTCAGGTGGCATTTCAGTCAGTAGCAGTTGTGCGGTGTTGATCTGGCACGCTTTGTTGAAGACTATATTAAGCTTGCTGATACTTACAACGTCATCAAAGAAAATAACACAGTCTCAGTAAAAACTAGGCTCTTGATGTTAATCACAAGTTAGTGAAAACCGCTTACAATCAGAAGGGCTCAACGGTCCCTGCTGGTTTTTGCATTTTGCTTCCTTGTGAAGGCAATGGGGGGATGCTTTATCATTTGTTTTTTGATTTAGTAATTCGACCATCTTGCAAATGACATTACTCTAGGTAAAAGGGGATGAAAGGGTGGGAAGAGCTCTTGACGCAGTTGAAGCTAAATAGTTGATGCTGATCGTATTCGACTTGTGAGTTCATACGTACCTTATGTTCGGCTTTTTAAAGCTTTTATAAAGGCAAGGGGTTCAGCTAAATTTCCCAGAGGGGGCTAACAGAGGAAATGCCTGGAAATGTGCATTTTTGCATTCAGAAGGCAGCCACTCGCAGCCACTTCATCCAATCGACAACATTTTAGTACCAAATTGTATCAGGGCTACCTGAGCACGTGTTCAGTTTTATGTGGGTCGCTTTGCGTGCTGAGATCGACTGGAATAAGCACACATGTTGCATGTAAACCCTAATGTGGTGATTTCCATGGGAAAATGGCTCAAATACTCATAAAACACCAACCACCCAGCCATTTCTTTTCATTTTTGTTGCAATGAAATTCTTATATAACATTAAAAATATTCCAGATTGGTGCTGTGGGTGATCTGGTACGAAAAATCCGTGGTAAAAAACGGCCTGCACGCCACAGCAAATTAAGCACGCGCACCCAAATTGGTAAAAAAACGGCCTGCACGCCACAGCAAATTAAAAACGCGCCCCCAAATTGGCAAGCTCTAAATTTTACACCCACAGACAGCATTCATAATATGTAAAATTTGGAGCTTGCCAATTTGGGGGCGTATAAGTCAAAGAGCATAAAAAACTTGCCCATTTTGGGCCTCAGTTAACCCCCTCTGTAATTTTCCTGGGTAGGTACCGTACAGAGATGTAATCATTCCGCGCCCCTAAAATAACCAGTTTTGCGAATCTGCACCAAATCCGCACCCCTTTCAATAGTTATTATCCTATTCGCACAAATCCGTAGGGCCAGACAACCCCTGATGTGGCCCCAAACCTTACCATTGCTTCATTACATGCATGGAAGCTTACTTTTGCAAAAGATATTGACCACAGGGTGGGCTGTTGCCGCCCTCTGCATGCAAACATGAGCCTGGCAGGTTGGTACCCAAGCAAGAGTTGTCATACTGCTCAAAAAATTGACTGCACTCTTGTTGCATGTCAAAGCTCATTCCAAGCTCTGGTTCCAACTCTATGTTTGCGCGCAATTTGCACAACTTGTGCTCGCATTCCGATCATTCAGAATCTAGTCCATATCCTCTCCCTCCTCATCCCCACTGCCCTCCCCCTCGCTCATGCCCCCTAATCTCAAAAACTCAAAAATAATTAATTTTCACCAATCCGCACCCAACCGCAGCCCCAAAATATTCATTCAAATCCCTGTCCGCAGTAGCCGTACCCCTCAAAAGTGTTATTTTTGCGCCATAATATACTGTATGGTATACATTTTGTGCCGTCCCCTGCCTCCGTTTCATATGCAGATAAATGAGGTGCCCGTCAGTGCTTCGCAGCGTCAGGATGCTTGCGATCGGGTGCTGTGGGCATTTAGAAAGGGGCAACTTGGTCAGCTCATGCTCGACGATCCTCGTCAGTGAAATTGATTTTAACCAATGAAGCTTAGCTAGCTTAGATAATGAGGCTTAGCCACTTTTTTCTTGTGTGTCACGCCCAAGCAGTGGCAGTGATAAATCGTGTGACAAAGCAGTAAGTAAGCTTACGATCTGAGTATGATGCTTTGTTTGAAACAGTGCGAGATGATCCGACCTCCGAGTTTCAACGAAATCATCAAAAAAGGAGAGGAAATTGCGGCATAGACCAGGAAGGGCTCGTTTCAAACCATAGGTTATTTCCATACATACTATGGGAGGGGATTTGACAAATCATGCTCTGAGATCACAGCTGCAAATGGATGCGGGCTTGAATATTCAGAGACTTGGATAACTGCGGTATGCTGTTAGTGTAAACACAGTCACATAAAGAAAGAGAACTAGGTAGGCAGAGAAAACCGCTCCCCACTTGCAGTCAAGGAAAAGGAGCCACTTTGTAATTAAGTTCCGTAAAACTCCTCCACCAAAAGAGTAAGAACGAGATTAATGGGATTAGGAGGGATGCAGGCTTGATTTGCTTGAAACCGGCTCCTGATGAGAGTTGTTTATAGAAATACTAGAAAGTGCGCGTCTGGTATGGACACATTCGGCGGCAGCGTGATTGACAGAATGTGCAAATCCAGCTCTGAGCTTGCATCTTGCAGCTTGCAGTCTATCAGACCAACTACTGACCGAGAGAGAGAGGTTTTAGCACAAAACTGAGTTGGAAGCAGTTGGAAGCCACTTAAAAAGGATCATGGGGATTGTGGTTAAAAATATCGACCCTCCACTTTAGACTGAAAATAGTATCATGCCACGATGCACGTTGCAATGTTTGAACCTGTGCCTTTGGAGTCCTAGAAAGAAGAAGAAGAAGAAAAGACCCCGCTGGTTGTGATGACACAGCCAGCATGATTAAGGGAGGGGGTGACATAGGCGCCCGCATCAGGCAACCCCCCATTGCGCAAACAACTTAAAGTAATTGATGTGGGTCAGGGGGGTTGTGTGCCATAGCACCCAGACCCAAACCTTGACTGTTGTTGCTTTTGTTATATTGCAGTGCATACCTTGTTTTTATGAGTGCAGATGCATGTCCGATGGAGTGTTTATTTAGTGCACAGCTTGTCAGCTTGTTAATCTTATGGCAATCCAGATTGAGGTCAGCCAGAGATTTGCATATTCCTTGTAGTTATCCCCATTAACTACTTCAACTTCTGGTGGGGCTCTGGCTAGTGTGAGCAGTAGTTGAGAGCCTTTCCTTAATGCACGCTGGTGACTTCCAGTGTAAACTTTTACTTTTACTTTACTACTCCAACGAGTAGCTTGACTTCCCTATATCTATGTAGGTGGAAATAAAAGCGAGGCCTCGCTCCTAGCAGTCGCATGTTTTGACTGATGGCTTGTGTAAGCTCTGTAGGTTGGAGGTAACTACGCTGTGCTATGCTTTTGCTTTGCGTTTACTTTTTCAAATTGAGGATCAAAATTTAGATTCAATCTAGTGAACCTCTCACTGAATTGGAATCAGTTTCTTGTCTTTGGCAAGCTGCTGAAAAGAATCTGAGTTGCGGGTGGTCACCTAAGAACAGCACACCGTATTAGTTCAAAAGGATAGCGTCAGGACAAGAAGAGGGTTCAACCGCACTGAGGACCTCAGCAGAACTCGGCGTGACATCCACCTTGTCGTGATCAATTTCTGTGAGGACACCAGACCTCAGAACCAACTGAACGCCGCAAAGGAACAGCACAAAGATATCTGCAACATTCTCCAAGGAGCCTCCGTTATTCTCCACGTCATCCTTTTGGGTGTGGGTGGCACCACTTACAACACTCACACTCTGAAGCCTTTCAAGGAACCGGGTCTTGATTCTCAAAGAGTCAAGAAGCTTGCCTCCAACCTCCATGTGCACTCTGTGAACTTGGCTGATGAACTTGTCCATACCAGACGTGCCCTTTTCAGTACTGTTTTTTTTAGGGTGTTACATAGATCAAGGGGATATAGCAAACTCCCTGCTACATGAGTAAATAAAGGAATATTGAAAGAAGAAGGGCAGCAAGAGAGGCTGGTCGGACAGGGGGAGGCTTTCAAGGGAAAAAGGTTCAGGCGGAAAAAGTCGGATCCAAAGAAACCAAAGGAAGTTGGCAGAGCAAAACAAACTGAGACCTGGATACCTACACTACCAAAAGAGCAACCAGACGAAGGCAAGATAAGCTAGGAGCCAGCCAGAATAAGAGCAAACCAAGCCATAGCAATGACTGGTGCACCAAAACAGGCTCCAACACAACTCCCCCTAAAGAAACTGATACCCCTCTAAAGGGCAAAACCCGAGCCTAGCAAAAGAAAAGCCTCACAGGAAACCCTCTGAGAAGAGAGTTTAGAGAAGGAGCACACAAAAAATCTGAGGATCCTGGGCGCAGAGCAGGGGTCTACGACCTACTCTCGCCTAAGTCAGAAAGAAGAAGCTAAACCCTACGCAGGCAGTCAGGCAGGGAAACCAGGCGAGGGGGAGAGGGATGGGGTAGCACCAAAACGATGTACAGCAAAGAGCGCAGCTGACCAACAAGCAAGGAAGGAGAGGCTCTGCACAGGGAGGCAACGCTAAGGGCTGCAACAACACCAGGCAGAACACCATACCCTAGGGGAGGCTGCACATGGAGAGGCAGCGCAGACGGCTGCATCAACACCAGGCAGCACAACTCACACACTCACTAGGGGGACAGGCACGCGCTATAGACGAGGCTTTGGCAAAACCATGGACTATCCAACTAGCCCACTAAGAGGGGCGCCACAACTGAAAGAGCAGCTAACAGCCTTCCTGGCCAGCACAGAAGAAAGAGGCTGGGCTCCAATGCCCCCCCCTCCCCCCCCCCTAGCTAACCCATTAGCCTACCCGTGTCGGAACCCCTGTGGAGATGGAGCTGGTGCTGCTGCTGGTTGCCGGCGCCCTACGACGAGTCAGATATGAGCGTGTAATTAGTTAGCAAGGTCATGGCTCTTGACGACTCAGAATTGCTTGACTCTGAAAGTACCAGCCATGAATGGTCGCAGAGCTGCGTCAGCCGCAATACTCAGATTCATCTGTCTGTCGCACACCATACCAAGATATTTCAAGGTGTCTGAGTAGGGGAGCTGCGTGCCATCAAAGAAAAGGGGAGGCAAAAAGCCCTGGCCAGGAGTTAAAACACATGACCTCAGACTTTTGGGTGTTTATTCACTGTCAAGGACTTCTTAAAATTTGCCTATCAATGTATGCAGTTGCACTCCAATTTGCTTTTAATCGATTTTGTGAAACTTAATTGATCCCGTTGGAACTCTTAACAATAACACTACCTATTCTTGGAGTGACTGGTAAACAGGTTCTTTCCCATCACACAGCGGCAGGATAGACAGAACCTTTCAACCCCATAGCTGTTTAAAAACTGATCTACAAACGCTCTGATTGCCTTTTATCTTTTATCCTTTTATAACACAAATTTAAGGCACGGCAGGATACCACTAGCTATGCTGGAAGAGCAGACAGCTTCCAAGGTTTACAAGGTTTACAAAAAAAGGCCTTCAATTAAGAAGTGCGACTGCTTTCCTGCTCATAAAACGCAATTAGTGCATGGAGGAAAGAATAAAGCTTGTAATTGTTCTGGCTCAAGAAAGTAAAAACATTGTGAGCTCCTGTTGGGGGAAACAGGGGTGCACATTTCCTGCGAAGAGAATCACGTGGGGATTGACGCAGTGGAAAAGGACGTGCTGCTCATCTTGGATATCATCAGCATCACACAAGTGGGGGAATTACAGACAGCTATCTAGTACGACTCGCTCACGTGTTTTTGTGACAACGTCGCAGCAAATCACTAAAATAGACACAACACAATAACCAATTTATTTAATAAACTGGCTTCCCCAGCTTTTTAAATGAGACTAGGCAAAGTACCTCAACTGAAAAACCAGCTAATCAAATCAAACGACTCGTCACTGCCAACGATTGGGCGTGATAAACAGGATCTCAATCCTCCTCCTGTGTGCAGATAACCCATAGATCCTCAGCAGCAACAGGCTTACATGGCACAGCGCATGCAGGAGGTACTTGAAAAGTGAAGGATGTTTTGCACATGTGCGCCCTCCATTAATTAATCCTTCATTGCCTGCCAGTGTGTGCAGTTGCGCTCCGATTTGCTTTTTATCTTTTTGTGAAATTCATAAATGTTTACCACTGGCATTCTTTAACATAACACTGCCTCTTTTTGGGGTGACTAGGTAACAGGTTCTTTCCCATCACACTGTGGCATGATAGAACTTGTCCTTGCCCTGAATATTGTTGTAAAAATGATCTACAACGCTCTGATTGCCTTATATGATACAAAGTTAAGGCACGGCAGGATACCACTAGCTTTGCTGGAAAATCAGACAGTTTTCTAGTACAGCTCGCTCACTACATGTGTGTTGTGACGACAGGGTCTCAATTCCCCCTCCTGCGTGATAATAATCCAGCTTGCGGAACTGATAAACATACACCCTGTACCAATTATGCAAGGGCATCAATAGCAATGCTCAATGAATCAATGAACAACTCAAGCTTGGCATCAGCTGATCGAATCGGGCACATCTCCTTCCTTACGATTCAAGGTGGGCTCCAGCACCATTAGTTTTTCTTAAGAATTTAAATTTAGTGACAATTAGTCAGGAAAAAATGGCGTTTACGTACCTAACTACCAGCTACCAGGTGTCGATCTATATATATATCCTCTTTGTTTACATTATCCCATGCATTTTCACTCACAATATCAGACGAGCTTGCATCGTGGGACAAATTTCCTCCTGCCTTCTACAAGGCTTCACAGACATCAGTTGTTTACCCCCAGGGCCACAGGTGACAAGTCACTACACTTGCACACAACCTGCGCGTCCCCAAACACACACCTCAAAGGCCATGCTCACAAGTGCCAGTTTGAGCATTGTCCACATAATTACCATCTGCAGGCAGCGCACAGCAGAGCCTATATCAAACGCTGGGTCTGTCTGGCACAGCCACTCAAAACGACATCAAGCTTGCGTACCGAGAAATAGCGAAACAGAGCCACCCTGACTTGTTCCAAGCTCAAGCAGCAAAGGTAAATTACCGGTCGCTTCAATTTCACCGCAGATCAGGACGGGCCCTGTCTTTGCAACCAGTACCTCAAGTTATCTTGGTATGTTTGAGCAAGTTGACAAATGACAAATGTCTGCGTGCAGCTTGGCAATTGCAAGAGGAAGGGAGTGCGCGCTGTCCTGCACCACATTGTGTCAGGTCTTATCAAAAGGCACACCGCAGAAGGAGGGCTTTACATTAGTGCTCTAGAGCGTGAGCTGACCACTAGAGCCCCACCTGAGTTTGAGCAAAGAGGAGCAGGAACGAATGCTATGGGTCGGGTCCAGGGCTAATTGGTGGACAAAATGAGAGAAGCACCTGAGCAAGTGTCTGGACTGCCTGTAGAATTGGCTTTGCATAGGTGTGCACAAAAGATGAATCTTATCTGGAGGGATATAGCTGGGGGTTAGGGTTACGTCCATGCACTCCTTCATACCCTTTGTGAAGGACTTGGTGGAGGCAACGCTATAGTCAATGGCCGCCCCTTGTTGCTCTCAATTATTACGGCGCACACGTTCTTAGGGAGATCCTAGACGTCGCCCGGGGCGGGAAAAACAAGGCATTTGGGGGCCACAGACAGGCAACTATATAATAACATTTTTCTGTGCATTTTAAAAGAGTGAGCAAAATGCTCACCCCTTTGTGCTCTGTAGACTCCTCATCATGTACTCTTCGGCAGGGCCAGCCAGCAGGTTCATTCTCCTCTGTGCAAAACGGATTACTTAAGCTTATCGCCTACCTACTTGTTCCGAGTTGCGCTCTTTCTTTGAGCCCCAGAGTCCACCGTATTTTCTTGCAACAACGTATTTACGCTGCATTCTGTGATTTGCAGCTGGATGCAGAAGCACGGCTGCGAAGCGCGAATGAAGCATATGAAGTTCTGTCAGACACAGCCCAAAGAGCGGAGTATGACGTCAGGCTGAAGTTTTCGCAGGTGAGGTTGTTGTAGTGTAAGCGGTGCAAACAATGAGAATAGGTGCAATGCTGGGTCACAATAAGGGCAAAGAGCCTGGGCAATAAACAATTAATTATTCTAGTAAAAATACAGGAGTGTAGCGAACCCCCACATATATTCACTGTCTGCTAGAATATTATTTACTATATGCAGGAAGCCAAATCCGCATACGCTTCAGCAACCTGCCCTGGGGCTTACGACCCAGTCAAAGCGGTAGAGATGGCAGCGCAGGTAGGGGGCAGCTGAGGGAGAACCATGGAGACTGAAAACAAATGAAAGGGTTGCTGAGGTTTGTACATCATATGATGCATCTAGCAGCATGTGGGCCTTGCATTTATAGAAGGTGATGCACAATTCCTGCTTGCACGAGCAACGAAAGCACAACATCATTGAAAAGGACAGGTGTTACGTTTTAAATTGCAGGTGGAAGTCGCGCAGCAAGCGCTTGCGCGTGCTGCACAAGCTCGGTCCCTTGCAAGGGCAGCACGGAGACAAGCTGATGCGTTTAGGCGTAAGCAGTTGAAATACAAGGTGATTTACAGGGATGGTTCATATCGTCATTTGAGACGTTCAATACGGTAAAATACGTGTTGAATATTATACAAATACGCCGTATGACCCATCCATGGTGATTCATAAGATTTGAATGTGTGCATTTAAGCTGACCCACGTGCTTAAGGTCAGGTTTCAGGGTTGTGGTTAGGTATAGGTAGGGTTGGCCAGAACCATATACAGTGTACATACGGTATTTTTGGCTTGGGAATTACCAAATATACGGTGTATATATACGTATATATTATATATACGGTTCTGGCCAACCCTAGGTATATAGGGTATATGGTGATGATTTGTAATCTAGGGTTTTGGGTGTGGAAATGTGCTGTGGCACAAGCAGTAGAGAACGCCGATGCAAATTTTGCTTATAAATAAGTGGCTGAATGTGCTGCTACGCAAGCTGCGGAGTCGCTTTTTGCTTTTCTAGGGTACCTAAGAGGTACCGCAGGGTAGGAGGTAATAATTAAACGTAAGGCATTGCTTGTGTCCATTATGTTTTCCAGCAGCATATTGACGAGGTGATGGGTTGTGCACTGCGTGCTGATTAGTGCACTGCGTACTGAGCTGTGCACTCACTGCGAGATGAATAGTGCACTCACTGCATGATGACTAGTGCATTGCGTACTGAGTTGTGCACTGCGTGCTGAATAGTGCACTCACTGCATGATGACTAGTGCATTGCGTACTGAGTTGTGCACTGCGTGCTGAATAGTGCACTCGCTGCATGATGACTAGTGCATTGCGTACTGAGTTGTGCACTGCGTGCTGAATAGTGCACTCACTGCATGATGACTAGTGCATTGCGTACTGAGTTGTGCACTGCGTGCTGAATAGTGCACTCACTGCATGATGACTAGTGCATTGCGTACTGAGTTGTGCACTGTGTGCTGAATAGTGCACTCGCTGCATGATGAGAAGAGCTCTGCGTGATGAACAGTGTTCTCACTCCGTGCTGAATAGTGCACTCACTGCATGATGAGAAGTGCATTGCGTGATGAGAAGTGCACTACAATGCAAGCAGCTCCAGGTGGCACACTCTGGAGATTTGCTGCAGTAGTACTAATTATTTCTGTAAAATCCAATCTGCCAAGCTGTAATTAAAAAGAACAGCCAGCCATTGTACTGTGCATGCTTTTGTACTTTCCTGCTTTCTCAAGGATTGTGGGGGCATATGCAATGCCAACAAGCCTGCGCTAAAAAAAATAAAAATAACTACCCAGGCAGTGAAAAGCACTCCCCACAGTAATTAAGGAAAAGGAGCCACATTGGTACCGGGTACTATAAAACGCCCTGACCAAAGCCGGCACTCTAGATTGAACTTCAATCTCCTCTCAAAAAGGCTGCTGGTCCGTGAGGCATCTCATCCGTGTCCCTGACGCTGTAACATGCATAAGTAAAGTACAATTTACTTATCGCTTATATTCATCCGGTTAACCATTTTGGGCCACTACGCTACAGACGCAATACTGTAAAGGCTTACGAAACTTTGTGCAAAAACACTGCAGAAGAGTCAAGCTGGATCTGCTACAAGCGGGATGGCAGACAAAGGCACAGGCCATAGAAAAGAGGATCCTTGGGCCAGCAAGACCAGCAACAGAAGCTGGACTTCTTCCTCTGACCCCTTCTCTGCCAGTGCGGGCAAGGACTCTGCCAATGATGGCAGCAGTTCCGGCCGGAGCAGCGAACAAGGTGCGCATGGCCAACACGTTTGCAAATACGCAAATATATGTGCAAGAGTGTACAGTGGCAAATACGCGAGACAAGAGTGTACAGTGGCAAACACGCGAATATATGTGCAAGAATGTACAGTGGCAGCAGTCCCAGCCGGAGCAGCGAACAAGGTGCGCTTGTCCAACGCGTTTGCAAACACGCGAGCACATGTGCGCATGGCCAACGCGTTTGCAAATACGCAAATATATGTGCAAGAATGTACAGTGGCAAATACGCGAGACAAGAGTGTACAGTGGCAAACACGCGAATATATGTGCAAGAATGTACAGTGGCAGCAGTTCCGTCCGGAGCAGCGAACAATGTGCGCATGGCCAACACGTTTGCAAATACGCAAACATATGTGCAAGAATGTACAGTGGCAAATACGCGAGACAAGAGTGTACAGTGGCAAACACGCGATTACATGTGCAAGAATGTACAGTGGCAGCAGTTCCAGCCGGAGCAGCGGACAAGGTGCGCATGGCCAACGCGTTTGCAATTACGCGAGCACATGTGCGCTTGTCCAACGCGTTTGCAATTACGCGAGCACATGTGCGCTTGTCCAACGCGTTTGCAAATACGCGAGTACATGTGCGCTTGCCCAACGCGTTTGCAAATACGCGAATACATGTGCACATGGCCAACGCGTTTGCAAATACGCGAGTACATGTGCGCATGACCAACACGTTTGCAAATACGCGAATACATGTACGCATGACCAACGCGTTTGCAAATACGCGAGTACATGTGCGCATGACCAACACGTTTGCAAATATGCGAATACATGTACGCGTGACCAACGCGTTTGCAAATACGCGAGTACATGTGCGCATGGCCAACATGCTTGTAGGGTTGGCCAGAACCATACATATACATATATATATGTATATATATATGTATATACGGTGTATATACGGTATTTTAAGCAGAGAAATCACCATACATGCGGTCATATACAGTGTGCATATACGGTTCTGGCCAACCCTATATGTTTGCAATTAAGCGAGTACATGTGCAAGAATGTACGTAAACCCATAAAGATAGCCTGAATTAGAAAGGCTGGCAAGGGTGGCCTGAGGGAAATGGTAATTTCAATATTCTTCCTCTCTCTCATCGCACCTTGTTCTCAAATCCCAGCAAAGGATTTAGCACCTTACCTTGCCTTGCTGTTCATATTCCTGCGTCTCCCTCTCTTTCTCTATCTCTCTCTCCCTCTCTCTCTCTCTCTCTCTCTCTCTCTCTCTCTCTCTCTCTCTCCCTCTTTCTCTCTCTCCTCTCT
>Ga0307945_1000836_pt1 | contig 22698 bp, 22 predicted proteins | sample OrgLakmetagen228_FD_201818 | JGI IMG/M metagenome (GOLD analysis project Ga0307945, IMG submission 201818) | Saline water microbial communities from Organic Lake, Antarctica - #228 | ecosystem: Environmental > Aquatic > Non-marine Saline and Alkaline > Saline | place: Antarctica: Organic Lake...
AGACTAGAAGACAAAACTAGTGCCAGTTGATGTACAATGTACAATGGATGACAGAGTTCAGCAGAACCAGACCCAGGTTAACATTTCTCAGTGCACTTGGACAAAAACTATGTTAATGTGTTTTAAAATGCACCTCTGAGTCCCTTGGTGCGGTTCTGAGGGCATTTTGCCCCTGCGGATTGGTGCGGCAAGCACTAAATTATATATTGAGAGGGGTGCGGATTGGTGCGGACAGGGTAAAAATAACTCTTTTTTTGAGGGGTGCGGAACGAGTACATGTCCCTACGGTAATAGTCAATCCACCAAAAGAAGCAGTCAAATAACGCTCATACCAATTTTGCTTAAGGTGCAAACAAGCAATAGCTGGCCATAGGCTTCGCGTTTGACCCACTCACCCAGTCTCTGGAGACCTTGCCAAATACATGCTTAGAAGCTGACCCCATCCAGCCACCGATAAAGACCTGCAGGGTGCCATTAAAATAACGGCCATATACACATATTGATCGTAATGTCATTAAAATACCGTCATATACGGTCATATACAAAGGAAAGATTCACAACTGTTGCAACCCCTGGTTACATGGCTCTCAAATTGTCGTCGCGTAGCAAAATGAGCATGGAAACGTGTTTGCAGTAAGCTCGTAACTGCTTATCATTCCAGGGCAGGGTATAAGGTGCCAGTAGCACGATATCTTTTTTGTAGTTTTTAATTTCAACCTGACGGGCATAAGAAGTCACCAAGCCAGCCAAGTTCCCCTTTCACCAGGAACATCAGGAGAAGGGATTTCAGCAGAAGCACAGGTCAGCTTCTCTCTAAACAGCGTACCATGAAGTCCCAGCTAGCCAGACCATGTCCTTAGTGAGCAGAGCCCGTGGCACCATCAACGCATTGCCAGTCAGAGCAAGCAGCATCGTGCCTGTCGACAAGCCCTCTAAACCCTGTGGGTTGAATAAGTTCTGGATCTGCATGCAAGAGCAATTATTGCACTCCGTCAAGTCTGAATTCATCAAAGCATTCATCTGTTACTTCCGCTTTGACGAGCATGCTAGGTCAGGGCATGAGTAGGCAACCAAACTACCCAGCATAGGGTGTGAAAGGTATGATAGTTCGATTAAGCAAGCAGGAAGGCAAAGCCTCAAGCAGTGAGAGCAAAAACACTCCAGGTCACCTGCTGAGAACGACAGAAATGTCTTTACATTTCTCTAGCATCTGCACCAAGATCTTTACTAGTTACATGATATATGATTAAGGGTGGGTAAATAGGGTATCTAATTTTGCCAGCGAGGCTGGGCGAGCCTCAACGAGGCTCGGCACTCGCTGGGGAGGCCCAAGTTGGTGCATTTCGGTTAGAAAATCACAAAATCACTTTCTCAAATCTGCACGGATTGAGTCGACACTTTATCTGTTGCTCGCTTATATACATTACTAAATATTAAAGTTGAGACCAGGTGGAAAATTTGGGCGTGTGAGCCAGGACAATTCGGTTTCCGTTTACATTCCCCCCCTGTTGCACACCCCTTTTAACTCTTCCTGGTGTTATATAATAATAAATAAATAGTATTAATAAAGATACTTGGTTTAAAAGATGGGCCTGTCAGCCGATTCAGCCACGGAAATTTCGGATTTGGGAAATTTTGAGGATTTCTGGGAAGATGGGGCTGATTCCGCCCAAAAATTGGACACCCTCGCTGGCTGGCGAGTGTCTTCCACACCGGGAAAGAGGCTCGCCGAGGTCATGACCCACCCTTATATGTGATACATGGCATACCAATGTGAACAATACCCATCGACATGATGCGTGCACAGCACCCACCGCTCCTTGCGTGCGTGCGTGTGCGTGTGCGTGTGCGTGTGCGTGTGCGTGTGCTTAAATGTATATATGTGTAGCCGTCCTGGTATGGCTGGGGAAATGGCCCCGTTTGAAAAGCATTGAAACATTGAAACCACGACCAAGGATGCAAAAACACATACACACACGATTTCCTATTCAGGCACTGGCAGTGCCAGTAGGAGAGAGACAGGCAAAGCAGGGCCTGTAGAGCAGTCAGTGTACCAGCTGAGGCAAGGGGGACAGTGCAAAGGGGGACAGGACAGGAAAGGGGGGGGGCACACTTGGCCATCATCCAAACTAACTCAAAAACACACTGCCTGTAAACCACCGGAACAAAAACTGACTGTAGGGGGAACTCAAGGCGTTAAGCCTGAAAACCAAAGGGCTGAATCAAGCATCATGTCTGGCCCTATCGACTGACCAGCTGAGGCAAGGGAGACAGTGCAAACAGGAGCGTGGAGGCCACCCCAGGTAGCTGCTCCACTAGTCCGATCTGCTTCGGGTCGCCCGCACGCAACTGCAGGGGGTGGGTGCAGACAGCAGGGGTGAGTAAGAAAGACGCAGCGTGCGTAGCATTTCCGGCTGGGCACTGGGCACGACAAAGATAATGGGCTACTGGCTTGGCACGCGATGAAGGACAATGCCTGGTGAGTGGCGCAGGCATAACGTGAGCTTCATTGCTGGCAGGGCACGCATTGAGGAAATTGGTCTGTTGGCTTGGCGTGCGAAAACAAACATGGTCCGGTGAACGACACAGAGGTAGGGTGAGCGGCATTGGTACAAGATAAAGTACATGCTCAGCCATCATCAGCGCTGCTCACTCTATGTTTGTGGCTCAGAAAGGTATGCCACACTAAGGGTTTGTCGATAAAGTAACACACTTGCAAATACGAGACTTTCTCTATGATCTCACACCACGTCAATAACGCAACAAAGGACTTCCTTTATGGTTTGTTTAATTGTGGGATGCGTCATTAACGCAACAACAACTTCCTTTGTAGTTCGTTTAATTGTGGGATGCGTCATTAACGCAACAAACGACTTCCTTTGTGGTTTGTTTAATTGTGGGATGTGTCATTAACGCAACAGATGACTTCCTTTGTAGTCCGTTTGATTGTGGGATGCGTCATTAACGCAACAAATAACTTCCTTTGTGGCCTGTTTAATTGTGGGATGTGACACTAACGTCACTACGCAGACAAAGCTACTGCCACAAGGTGAGAACAGCAGACAAGCAGTAGCTTGGCACCACCACCTGTGCACATAGCTGCTCAAACTCACCAGGCAGGTGGCAGGGGCTTTGTGGCGTTTTGGCTGTGCCATGGCATTAGCAACACAAGTGTTTGTTAAGTTGTGGGTTCCTTGACGCGACCAATAGGGCGAATTGGCTCATTGCGGGCTGCCTATTGAGGAACGACCTCTAACACCATCATCGGGGTGTTTGGTACCCTTGCGTGGTGACCTTGTGCAGTGTATCGTGTGAAGTCCTTGTGTGATGTGTTGTGTAGAATTCTCGTGTGTTGTTTGGTACCCTTGCGGCCATCCAAAGCCTTTTTGAAAACCCTCCCCTGCCCTATAATCCAAAGCGCATTACATGAAATAAGAAAGTCTGCAGTCACAACAAGCCCTGCAAGGAGGAGGAAACGCGTTGCTCACCTATCCTGGATACTTAGCCAGAGGGGCAAGTGAAGAAATACGCTCTGCCCATGAGTGTGTAGGTATACGTAGGGTTGGCAAGAACCACATATATATATTTGGTGTGTTTCAGGTGGCAGGGTAATCACCAAATGTACAGATGGCCACATACAGACAGACAGGGCAATCACCAAATGTACAGACGGTCACCAAATGTACAGACAGGGTAATCACTGAATGTACGGTCATATACAGAGTACATATGTAGGGTTCTGGCCAACTCCTATGTGTACGCCATGACAATGAGCGCTCCCCCTTCCTTAGTTTGACCAACACTTACCTTGACTGCAAAGTAAGCGCTGAGTGTGAACAGGGCCACTAAGCCGGGCACTAAGCTGGGAACAGAAGGGAGCATCGTATTGTACAGCACCTGCAGGCCCACACACACAAACGTTTAGACCCTAAAGGGAAGCACATAATCAGAGACTGTTCCCGCCGCTGCTCAGGTGGAAATGCTGACGCCTAACATATAGCTAGAGATTGAGATGTTGTGTTTTAAGCTCATGGGATTGAGGCGCATGAAGGCCTGGCAAGATTTAACATGCGCTGTTGCAAAGCAAAGACGAGGACGTGGCAAGGCTAAAAGGACACACGAGGATGTGGCAATACTAAAAGTGCAATTGTGCGAGAGGGCACACAAGGACAACATGGGCAAGACAAGGACGTGGGCAAAAGGGCAATGAGGACGTGGCAAGATAAAACACACAATGCTAGCAAATAATAAACAATACACGAGGTGGTGGTGCATGAGGATGTGCGAGACCTAATACTAGTACAAAAGAGCACACAAGGAGTTGATGAGACCTTGTACTCGTTAAGATGTAGGGTGCAATGGAGGAAGAAACACACGAGATCTCTAGGTCGAGATCTTTAGGCAATGCTCCAAAAGGATGCACAAGGTGAGACCTAACATGCAAAAGGAGACAAGAGAACATGACAAGACCTGAATACACAAGATTAGGGTTGGTCAGATCAGTGTTTATACACCGTATATGATCGTATATTTGGTGATTTCCCTACCAAAAATATCCAGTATACACCGTATATACATGGTTCTGGTCAACCCTACACAAGATCTAGCGTGCAATGGTACAAAAGGACACACGCAATCTAGGCAATGGTGCAGAAGGACACACACACAAAGAAGTGCTATGAATGACAATCTAGGTATGAGCAGGATGTTGTGGCACCACACCAAATTGTCATGGGCTACCACACCAAATTGTCATGACCACTTTAAATCCCGCTCCTCTGCCCATGCATTTAAGAGAGAAGAGGAACTTGTCCAGGACAGACCGACAGTGCCTTGGGTGTCACCCGCAATTAGCTAAGCAGTACGCCCACACAGCACACATGAACATGCATAAACATACGCAGACTCAATAACACAAATGCATACATGCCTGTGTCACCATGGCCAGATCACCCGCTCCCGACAACAGCTGCCACGTCCACCATAGGCTAATGACGATTTAAACAAACACACACATAGAGACTCAAACATACGCGAACTCACAAACACGATTGCATACACACCTGTGCCACCATGGCCAGACCCCCCACACCCGACAACAGCTGCCACGTCCACCATAGGCCCATGCCGTTTCCCCCTTTTTCCCCAGCAGGCACCTGATGGTGAACATGTCAGCACAGACACACGAAACTGAGGGTGTATGCAGGCTTGTAGCAGTTGGTGTGTGCGTATGTGTATGTGTATGTGTGTGCATGCATGTGCGTGTGTGAATTTTATTTCGTGTGTGTATGGTGTATGGGTGTTTGTTTGCACGTGTGTGTGTGCGTGTGTGCGTGTGTGCGTGCATGTGTGTGTGTCAAAATCATTTGGTACAGGCCATGCTGCTCCCACCATTCCCCCCACTGCCAGCATGCACATCTGGCAGTACACAAATGAGCACGAACCCAGAGGTCGAGTTTTTACCGGCACTTGCGTGTAGCCTGTGCTCATAGACAGTAGGCAGTTCCGGTAGAGCAGAACAGACCCACAAAGAAGGTCTGAACGGCGCTTGCGTCAGGCTTACAGCACTTACAAATCATGTGCCCGAGCACCGTGCAATATTGCACGTAAATGCTTTCAGAAATGTGCATGCTGCGTTGCTGCCAGTGATGACCATTGTTGTCTCATTAGAGATGTTTATAAGGCCCACACACATATTGAACAACCCCCCGCACACAAGCAAACATGTACATAGATAGCTAAGCCACATACACCCACTCACACACACAAACAAACACACACACATACGCACCTTGCCTGCGATGCGTGTTAAGCTGATGGCCACAGCTACAGCCACAACAGACGCAACTGCTGCAAACAAACCCTTGGGCATGACTCCTGCCACCATGACCTGCAATATTAGGTAAAGCCTCAAAGTGAAGAGCATATGAAGAAGGGGAGACTCTCCACTAGAAGCACTCACGCTGGCCAGCGACAAGCATCTGAACACGTGCACGCCGCTTCATGACCCTCTTACAACGACAGCTAATAGTGCACATTATAAGAAAGGACATGATGAAAGCGCCACGTTCTGGCACGATGGCCATACCTTGCAAGAACATGTGTACATAATTGATCTGCTCATATTTCAGAAGTTGTGTGTCTCAAGTTTCAGGCAGGGTAATGGGGAGAGGAACAGCAGGAACATGTGTACGGAATTGATCTGCTCATACTTCAGATATTGTACGTCCCAAGTTTCAGGCAGGGTAATGGGGAGAGGAACAAAGCTACAGGGGGACGGTGGAGCTAATGACGGGAGAAGGAAGAGATGGAGAGAGGAGATGGAAATATAGCTGGTGAAAAAGTGGGTCGTCAAAGTGGATCATCTGAGTGGAACATCAGGTCATTGGCGCAGTACGGTAATGCGACGTACAGATGTACATGAATTCCACCATTACTAGAATTGAGACGGGGGTGCACTCACAGGGTGAGAGCGGCGTACAAAATGAAGGAGCGCAACTGACAAGGAGCAAAGAGCAAACTGTTAGGTTGTGATTGTGTATGTACCAAAGTAACAAAGATACATGTAGTAGGTGACACCTAAGCCTAGTCGCAGCACACGCAGGGCTCACTCTTAACACCTCGAACAAGGACCTCTTACGATTACACACCAAAGTACGAACTCACTTTAAATCGCCAGGTATCAGCCCAGTGCTCATGGTTTGATAACGGGTGCTCTGCTACTTTGTTCACTCTACAACCTCAGGTTTGACTGCGATTCAATTTTACATTTCAACGCGTTGATTGTGGCACACACTGGGCTGTTTTGCAGCCTAAATTGACGCTTCAAGCATATTCTAGGTTGGCAACAAGTAACCCTGTGAAAGCACAACAGCAAAGTGCTGCAATCTGTTGCATGTACCGCTGCCCTTTACCCACACACAAATGAACCACACCCAGTCCATGCACACCTGTGAGAGCACTAACAAATTGCTCGCAATCCCTATCAGCTGCACGTTCACAGCACTGCTCTCGCCCCGTTGTGCGAAGTGGCTGCACATGAGGGTGTTGCCCATCAGGGCACTGGCATAGCCCTGCACGAAACAAACATGCAGTTGCAGTGTCTTGCAACCTTTGAATTGCGTGCACGCACTGGAGAGTGTGGTGTTTCTTCATCTTCACGGATGCACACACTAGGTTTGCCACAGATTCATCTAGCTTCACTTTCTCATGAGGAAGGCAAAGAGTCAGAGCATGCTCACCTGCCACGAGATGACTGACAGAGCTGCTGCATTTCCACTGGCAAGGTTGGCGCAATTGGTGACGACCTGGGGGAGGACCAGGATGCTGAAGGGGACACTGGCCGCTCCCACAAGCTTGCTGGTAGTGGAAGCCCACGCAGAGCCTTGGGGGGAGGGGAATAATATGTGTGTTTGAGTGTATGTGTGTGTCTGTGTGTGTGTGTTGTATGTGTGTGTGTGTCTAGGTGTGTGTGTGTGTGTGTGTGTGTGTGTGTGTGTGTGCTTGTGAGAGTGTGTGTGAGTGTGTGCACGTGTGTGTGTATGTGGGAGTGTGTGTGTGTGTGAGTGTGTGTGTGTGTGCGTGCGTGTGTGTGTGTTTGTGTGTTTGTGTGTGTATGTGTATGCGTGTGTGTGCGTGTGCACGTGCGTGCGTGCGTGCGTGCTTATGTGTGTGTGTGTGTGTGCGTGCGTGTGTGCGTGTACCTTTATCTTCGTTTGTCCCTGCAGCCACAATCAGTCTGCACCTTCTTTGCCTTGTCAGCCCCCTTTTCTGATTTGCCAATGGGCAGGGGTTGGTTGATGCACATCTTTTTGCTGCAAGCATTTCATATATCAACTAATTAATCGCGTTTTGCGTTTACAAAGGGTGATTAGTTACCGTGATTAATTGATAAAAGGTGATTAATTTTGAATTAATTTTAATCCTGGAGGGGGGGAATGATTCATGATTATTTCATTCGTGATTAATTCCTGGGTGGCAGTCAAACGTTCCAAGTAGTTAATTAAAGGCTGTTTAAAGCTCCAGTTCAAGGGGGAATGGCTGGAGAAATTTCCCACAGGTCAATTAAAGGCTCCGGGTACTCAGTCAAAGGTTGAAAGGATGTTGCCAGCGCTCTCCAGTGCATGCAAGCGCAATGCAAGCATTTCTGAGTTCCAGCCCTTCCTTCCCAGCTACAACCTGCTTCAGGCTGCAACCTAATTCTGCTAAATCATTTTCGTCCATTGTAAACGCGAGGTGATTAGGGGCGATTAATTCAAACGCGATTAATTCGAGTGATTAACCTCTGAATTAATCACAAACATTAATAACCCTGTTGAAAACGCACCAAGAATTGATGGTCGGTAGTCTTTGAATAATTTGGCAACAGAATTTGAAAAACTCGCAAACCACCCAGAAAACCTACAAAAAATATTATAAAATGAGGCAGACTAGGTCCCAGAAGAAATCGCACCTCGAAACCGGCCAGGCTAACAATGATTCTCCTGTGCCCGGAGCTAGCCAGCAGAAGAGGAGCAGCAACAGGAAAAAAAGTGTGGATAAATCAGATGTGGTTGCGCAAGCTCCTGCGCTAGTCACTCCCGTGAATCCCATCCGGAAATCGCTGAGAGTCAGCGAGGGAAAGCAGGCCATGTTTCAGACTGCCCTGATTAATTGCCTTCCCAATGAGCTACTCCGGGTAAGAATGCGAGCACAGAGGGCGATGATGCACTCTGGAGTGTTTTTAGCCCCCTCTGCTTCAAAAAATCCAGCCTCTTCCTCTTTCATCTCACCTCTTTCCCTTTCCATCTTCTACTCGTATCATACCTGCCCCGTTTTTATACCACCCCTGCAGGTCATTGGCAGCCACCTGAGCGCGGAAGACTGCGTTGCGGCTCGCCTTGTTAGCAGGAACTGGTCCCGGGAAATTACGCAAGGTGAGGAGCAGGCACTTGTCCCGGGATGTATAACGGCTGAGCAATTGGTCCCAAGAAGCTGTACAGGGTGAGCAGCAGGACGGTCTCAGACCAGTGCGTTGACAGCTGCCAGCTGTCTTGCCTTGCTTTCCACCCCTCTGCCTCTCTGGCTCATTTCAAGCTCCTGATTGAATGTTGCATGTATGTGTCAACCACTTACAAGGCAATGTCCACTCTTCATGCGCATATTGTTCTTGTCTTTCGCAGCCTTCCCTTCCGCCCGCATTCAACTCACACCGGACATGTATAAGCTTGAGGCAATCCTGGAGGCCGCCCCACGCTTGCAACCTCTGGCCACTTTACTCAGCCTCAACGTTGGAGGCCGTGTTGACCAGGCAAGGCCGTGACACAGTGTGTGTTTTTTCGTGATTGTATTGCATTATTGCATTGCATGCCAAGGAAAGCAAAGCACTTCTCCTGGTTCTTCGGTGCTCCATTATCGTGCGCGCAATGAGCTTGCACTAAGCCATATCCAGGGAAAGCTTCAGTAGTCATGGCATGGAATGTCATGATCTTGTAACAGGGCCTGTAATACACTGTATTTAATTTGCATGGGGACCTCTTTCACGTTAACCCAATTACCTAACAGCATCTTCCTCCGTAGCAGGCAGAGACTCATTCTGACAACCAATGTCAGTTTCACTTTAACTGTCTGCACAGGACGATTGAATTAATGATGTTTGAACTGACGCACGTCTTAACGTGCCATGCATCACGGCCTTCTTTGTTCATGCAGTGGACGTTTGACTACTGCTTCGAGGCGCTTGTTGCATTTAAGCACCTGAGGCACGTCATCCTCAACTTCATTACCCCGTCCGCCCCCAGACCACCTGTCTCAAGGGTAAGAGGGAGTGGACGTCTGTTTCAGCATTTCACAACATCAAACCTCGCACATTTGGGGAGTGCAGGCTGAACTTTTTTGCTTGGTAGGTCTAAACGTGGCTGTTGTACCGCTCGCAACACGTTGCCAGCATGAAGGAAGATTGTTTGCGAGGCGTCACAAAATGACGAGAGACAGCAGCTCTTCTGCATACCGCTGCATTTCAACCTTGAGATTTGCCTGTATGCGATCTTGATTGTTCTACTCATGCCCTGCCCCTGTGTCTCTCTCTGTGTGAACGCAGGGCTCCTTGGTGTGCCTGAAGGCTGTGAGCATGATCAAAGGACTGCAGTCCTTGTCCGTCATCAACGGCCCTGTCCTACAGCACGATGACCTGCAGGCTTTGAGCACGTGCGTACATGCATGTAACGATATTGCATGTAACGATATTGCACGATTACAAGCTGCAGGGGATGTGTCTGAATGCCAAGTATTTCGAATCCTGCTAAAAAACAGCCCATAGTGTTGGTGGTCAACCTTGCCATACTTTCGTTCGTGGGCTGTTTGTTAGTTACTATTACTTGACTGCACTTGACTGCACTTGTCTTGCACTTGACTGCGCTTGACTGCACTTGACTTGCACTTGACTGCTTGTGACTGCACTTGACTTGCACTTGACTGCACTTGACTGCACTTGACTTGCACTTGACTGCTTGTGACTGCACTTGACTGCACTTGACTTGCGCTTGACTGCACTTGACTGCACTTGACTTGCACTTGACTGCGCTTGACTGCACTTGACTGCTTGTGACTGCACTTAGCAGACGACGTTAGTCCTTCACCACCCTGTCATTCCTGCTGTACGTTAGTCCCCTATGGCTATGGGCTATGTGGTGGCGCACGTTTCTTGTAAGACGTTAAAAATAATTGGAGTGCTCTGAGCAAAGCAGGAGGGTGCCACCCTCGCTCCACACGTGCTGGTGGGCTCTGAGCAAAGCAGGAACGTGCCACCCTCGCTCCGCACTTGCAGATGCACCAAGCCGATCCTTGACACGTGTTTGCCCTTTACTAATGCTTGCAGATGCACCCAGCTGACCAAGCTCGTCATCGACAGCCCTCGGGATCCAAGCCTGCAAGTGAGCTTAACAGAGAAAGCGCGACTACCCTTTGGCCTTGCCACGCTGCAGTCTCTGCAACACCTGGAGGTAATACGATAATACAATGCAGAAGAGTGGCTGTGTGCGTCGGAGAGGTGGGGGAGAAATAGAGAGGTGCAAGAGGGCGCACGATTATTATGAAACCCTGCGCCACTTGGAGGTAATGCAATGCAAGGAGATTGTTGCAACACAGAGCAGGGGGAGATAGAGAGGAGGTGCAAGAGGGCACGCAGCTTATAAGTGTGGTAACTTTTCAAATAATCAAAATAGATTAATAACAAGATTAGGTGCGTACAACCCAACAACTCGCAATGAACCTCCTGCAAACAACCTTTCTGGATACTTTTTTTCCTTTGAAAATTTTTGGGAGTTCCGCTCAATGTGTGTATGTGTTTTCCTTCAAGGTTAACCCCAATGTGTGTATGGATTCACTTGGAGGTTCCACTCTATGTGCGTGCATGTGTGTGCATGTGCGTGCGTGCGTGCATGTGTGTGTTCTATGACTTCAAATTTCTGTACCATTTGCAAAGCCTGCAGTGTGTATTCTGGGGAAATTCTATTCGAGTCGGATTACCCTCTCCAACCCTGTGTATTCTGAAGGAATTTTTGGGTTTACATGCGTGCCCTTTGGAGCTTTGACTGTCTAGATCCGACATGACTATAAGACTGAAGCAAGTCAGCTGAATGATTTGGCTATGAGAAACACATCATACATAGAACATGAAGAAAAGCGTTGCTGTCAGCGAATATCACCCCCAACAAAATTCAAAAAAGGGAGCCTCTTTGGTACCTGGCCGTAAAACTCCAGAGGGGGTGAACTGACGCTCCAAAAGGGGTCACTTATGAAATGCGAATTGAGTATGGGCGCCGGAGCTGGCAGTTTCTAAGATTAGCACCCAGATGTAGAGAACACCTGAGCTCAAAAACTGCCAGTAGCAACGCACACGTCTGATTGCTCACGGCGTGAACCCCACTTTTCACCACAAAATCTTCACAGCAGGCCACCCACCATTCCAAATCACAAGATTTATGGTGGTAAGGAGTCCTTGTAACGAACAAATACCACTGCAAAAAAAAATGGAGTGAAACGATGAAGTAGTTGGGGATGTAGGCCAACACATGCTGTTTTCCAATGCAAAACCACCCTATTAGGGTTTTGGTAGCCATTTGGCTTAAGCTTGAAGCCCTGCCAGTTTGCACACAGAGTGACCCACATAAATCCAAGCACATCCTCGTGTAACTCATAATGCCAGCTTCAATTTAGAGCAAAAATGGTCCCAATCGGATTGAGGGGCAGTGGATAGCCGGCTTCCGAGTGCAAAAAAAGCACATATTTGGACATTTCCTCAGTTGCCCCCCTCTGGTATAACTCCACCACTACCGGAAAAAAACAATCAGACAAGTTACGGTCCTGTAAGCGTCTCCAGTGTCTCTGCCGTGCCACGTATGGGTATTCAGGTAAAATTCTTGCTTTCTACTGCTTAAATCACCCTGCTTCCAGCATCGTACCCTCACCCTCGTCTCAGGCTACGCTCTAGGTTCAGCTAATTCGAGCTCATTTCACATTCACTATTCCCAGGGGACAGGTGAAAATAAAATACAGGAAGGTCTGCGCTTTGGTCCCACAAATAGCATGCAGGCTCCGAATTTCAACTCATGACGTGCAGTATGCTTGTTTTAACTCACAGCATGCAATATGCAACACCCCTCATGCAACATGCTATTTTTAATGCACAACATGCAGGCCCCCGGATCCATTGCGCACCATGCAACTACGTGCACACATAAAACATACACATCCCACAATTCCAACACACCGCATGCAATACGCAATACTTCTCATGCAACATGCTATTCTGACACACAACATGCAGGCCCCTCAATATGTTGTCGGAGACATGCAGATAGGGCAGACGGTGCACCCCTTGACCGCCCTGACTAACCTTACCAAGCTTGTGTGCAACGGGCGGCTGCCAATGGACCCCAGTATGGTGGCTGCCGTCTCAGGGATCAAATCCTTGCAGGTAGGTGTGAGGGGAGGTCAGTAGGGGTGGAGAGATGAGATTGGAGTGGGTAAGAGGAGGCTGGTGTGGGCGAAGGGGGGGGAGGAGATCAAAATAAGAGTGGAGTGGGTGTGGGAGGTGTTTAGACGCCGGGAACTATGTCTGTGGCACAAAAGATAACCAGAGAAAGTTACAAAAGTGTGACAAGCTCTCTTACTGCGTGCCCTGTATAATCCACACCCACACCCACAGTTGCTCAGCAATTGAGTGTGTGGAGATGTGGACTCTTTTAGCCGCAGAGCACAGCACTGCAGCGCTGGCCGAGCCTCCTGGCGCTCCTTACTTTGTCTGTGGAGGTTGATGGCACACCGGCCACCGGCCCTTACCCAATCAGCATCTCCTCCTCGCTTGCTCTTTTCCTCTTTTCTGTTTCCTCTCACACTGCCCTTCAAAGGATCCGTGCTCAGTCCTCGGATAACTACTAACTACTTTTTTTGTCACTGATCAAAGTTTTCGAATAATTGCTAAATACTAACTACTTTTTTTTGTCACTGATCAAAGTCCTCGGATAAGTACTCACTACTAACTACATGTAGCGTCACTGATCAAAGTTCAATGTGCAACCTCACTGGCCACTTACAACGTAGCACAATAACTTTGTTTTCACGTGCCCCTGTGTGTACCATGCCATATGGCAGGTATTAGAAGTTGGGACACTGCTTGAAGTGCTGCCGGCGCTCAGCAACATACACGAGGACGATGGGACGAGCCTGCAATCCGTAGGGATGAAGATGTATTTTCACGAGAGCCTCGCGATGACCCCGAAGTTGACACAGCTCCTCTCCAGGCTTGGCTCAAAGCTTACATCCCTGTCCATAAGGTGTGCGTGTGTGCGTGCGTGTGTGTGTATGTGTGTGTGTGTGGTGTTGCTCTTAGGTCCTTGGTCGGTTTGTGTAGCTGTGCTGTTGGGAACCGCAGTATTCCTTGTGAAGGTGAGATCAGCAGGCACACGTGTACACACGCAGGCACATGCGCGCACACTCACACACAATGACACATCATAGACATACGTGACATATGTCTTCTCCTGCTGCTCACCAGCTAGTGCAGCTAGAGCCACCACCGAAGGACGTGTGCCTGACCACGAGCACTTGAAGTAGCACCTCTTGCACACTCTACACATACACGCACACACACACTGACGTGTGCCTTCTCTTACTGCTCGAGCTACCACCAAAGCACGTGTGCGTGACCACGAGCACTTGAAGTAACACCACCAGCGCATTCCCCTGCTGTTGTCAATGTCGAGAATCAACTGCTCCTAAATTTGTCTGACTGACCAAGCGTACTCAAAGACAGCTCCATCTGGTCGTGTTGTTTGCACGTGTGGCGTTCACTGTGCTTGCCACATTGTCTTTTTTATGCCATCAAAGTCGTTACAAAATTTGCTGTACAGGGGTGACCAGCTGCATGAACAGAACATCGTACAATTAGCAGCCGTCACCGGGCTGGAATGCCTGGAGATTGAGACAACCGGGGTGTGTACGTTTGTTTGGTTTCAGAGAACAGATGGTGTTTTGTGTGCAAAATTTCCCAATTACTTCATGCTTCTTTGCTTCAAGTGCTTACACAAGTCTAGTCCTAAAAAGCGTATCATCCAAAGATTCCAAAGGATAATGGATGCCATTGTGTGCGTAGTGTGTATTCCCCAAATACCCCTACAGCGTGTTGACTGTGAGTGCTCACTCAAGTCAAGTCCTCAAAAGTGTATCCATACGTTGCACGCAACGCTGCTCTCACAGAATCGCCAGCTGTGCACTAATGCGGAGCTGTACCAACTCAAGACTCTGAGGAACCTGCGCAGCTTCACCTACCGAAAGAGCATCCCTGCATCAGTGAACATCATCTTCCCCGGCCAAACCTTCCAATCGTGAGTAGCGGCACCGCTGAGTGCTTAGGGATCCGTGCCTGCTCTGTTGAATGACTAGAAAATCGAATCAGCAGGAAGTGAAAGAAAGCCGCTTTCCCAATTGGCATTCAGGAATCGCAGAGTGTGCAAGTGTGCGTGTGTGCATGTGTGCATGCACGCGTATGTGTCTGTGTATGTGTTTCCTCTGGGCATCAAAGTCCAAACCTCTTGGTACTTGTTTCAGAGCATGCGAGTCCTCCATGAGTTGGATCATGATCTGCAGTTGCGGACCACAGCCTGGTTGTGCATGTGAGCACAACTTTCGCCACTTGTGTTGTTGAAACTGTCTTTGTCTGGTTGTCTGGTTGGAGCGTGGACGGCCAGAACCATAACAGTACACCCATACGCCAAATGTATAGCTGGGGGGCATAAAATGTGCGGTGCAACTACATAGCCGCAGCGATGGCGGTCACTGAAATAAGGTAAGGTTACATTGCTGTATATATGCTATGTCACTGAAATAGAAATGGATTTTCAACGGGAAGCAATGAGGGTACACCGCGGCTGTGTCAACATTTACCGCGGCTGTGTCAACACTTAAAGGCTGGCTGTGTCAACATTTACCGCGGCTGTGTCAACATTTAAAGGCTGACTGTTTCAACATTTGAACTCATTGGCAGCTTGGTGAGCTAGTGGGTGGCTACATGTATGTCTATGCACAGCAGTTTCAAACACTCCCAGTCAAGGCTGACCCCACTACCTGGTTTTAACCTCAATCCTGCCCATTCTGACCATTGAATGAGAGGGCAAAGCTCATGTGTTTGTGGCCAAACCTGCAAACCCTGGGCCTGCTCAGATTGCCCCAAACACTATTACTGCCCACTGCTGAGACTGGCCTCAACAAAAAATCTTGATCTGGACCTGTGCACACACACACGCACACGCACACACACACGCACACACACATACAAGCACTCACACATACTCACACTTGTACAGTGCCACCATCTCAACTGCCACCCAGTAGATTAAATAGCCCCGTCCACTCACGTCGCTGCACAGGCTGGCCTCTGGGTGGGCAAACTGCCTGACCAGCCTGAGCCTTGAGGGAATCACCAGCACCGAGATGTCGCCCAACTCAATGCCGCACCTCAGTCGCCTGTGCAACCTAGAGTCTCTCAACCTCCAGGGCTCTGACCACACAGTTTACATACTGCAGGCAAGTGTGTGCGTGTTTCGTGCGCGTGTGTGTTTTATATCTGTCTGTGTGTGTATGTATGTGTGTGTGTGTGTGCATGCGCGCATGCGTGCACTCGCATATCTGTGTGTGAGTTTATGCGGGTGAGTGTGTATGTGTTGTAGTGCGTGCATTGTGTGTGTATATGCTGAGTGCATACATCTAAGTGCAATTGTTTGTAACAAGACGAGCTGCCCTAGCAGAGTGACTGCTCTCGCGTCAAAATTTTGAAGGGTTCCCTAACGCCGCGACAGCTCACAAGCTCAAGCCCTGTTCTATCAAACAGACTAAAACTTCACTCTGCTGCGCCCTCATGCAGCCTTGCACTCAGCCTGAGTGCTCATCATCCCTTTTGTTGTGACAACCTTGCCTCATCTTCATTTCACGCCAACTTGATCCTTATTTCTGTCATACCTCCCCCACCTGTGTGCAGCTAGACCTGGCCTGGCTGCCACCCAACCTTGCCTCATTCCTTGTTTCTGCCATATCACTTATGTGCAGCTGGACCTGGCTTGGCTGCCACCCAAGATGCAATCCCTGCAGCTGCGTTATTTTATGGTCACCGCCTCAGCACTGCCTTTGCACCTCAGCCATCTGCACCACCTGTCGCTAGTTCGCTGCAGGTTCCCTGCGTTTAGCCACTACAAGGTGTGTGAGCAGGGAAAGGCGATGCCCATCTGTGTGTGTAGTCTGTTTGTTTTTGTGGGGAGAGAGAGGGAGTAAAAAAGGGTGAGAGGGAGGGAGGGAGGGAGGTTGAAAATTCACTTCTAGTTCCAATGTGCTGCACGCTGGAAGGGTCAGACGCGGAGGAAACAATTTAGAAAAGGATGAGTTTCTGTGGGTGACAACCCTTAAGGGGGAATGCATCTGTGGATTAATTTGACGCAACAACCGGCTAGGTTTTGTCTTCATGTGTGTGTGTTATTGAATCACTTCCTCCCACACCTTCAAAGATCATCAATGCTGACAGGAATGAGGCGATGGTGTGTTCCATGCTGCTATCGCGTATAATCTCTTAGCCCTGTACTCAGACCTGCGCTGCTGGTGGACATGCCTCTCTTAGACCCTATGATTATCTACTCCTGAAAGCATGCCTTGTACTCTATGCGTGCCTTGTACTCTAACCATGCGCTGTTGCTGCAGAACATGCTGGAGGGCATGCCTTCTTTGAACAGCCTGGAGCTGGAGGATTGTTCGGACATTGGAGAAAAGCACATCATGCAAATGCGCCTCCTGACCCAGGTGTGTGGGTGTGGGGGTGGGCGGGTGTGTGTAGGTGTGTGTGTATGTTTGTGTGTGTGCACTTGTGTGGCTAGGTAGGTGTGGGGGTGGGTAGGTGTGTGTGTAGGTGTGTGCACTTGTGTAACAATACATATAGAAATACAATTCTTAATCTTACATCTCGAGTATGCCTTTTACAACGCGCTGCTACAACTTTTATTGCTAGGTAGGTGTCAAGGTGTGGGGGTGGGTAGGTGTGTGTGTGTGTAGGTGTGTGCACTTGTGTGGCTAGGTAGGTGTGTAGGTGTGGGAGTGTGTAGGTGAGTAGGTGAGCGCACAAGACTTATTCGTAGCTTCAAAAGTCATGAATTTCACAGAAAACCTTTGTGGTACATCTTTATATGAAATCCGCTCCGTCTGAAATCAAGCTAATTTCATACTGGAGCTGACATTTAAAACTACCAACGCATGTGGACTCATCAGGTCCTTGTAAGTTGCCCCTTGTACAGGTTGCCACGACGAAATGCACACGCAGAGTACCTAAGACCTAGATTGGTGCTTTCCATGGCAAGTAGTGCGTTATTTTACTAGTCCCTTTTTACTTCCTGCTCCATGATCCCACATCCCCATCTGCACCTGCACCCTCCTTGCCGCTCACAAGCCCCAGGAGTAGTGGCGACCAGCACTGCAAAACGCTTTCTACGTCCTCCGTCATTACGCGCGTTCGACGCGTTCGTGCAGTCTCATATCAGCATTATAGTTGTTACGTCATTCTAAATCCCTCCCACGCCCTCCTTGCAGCTCACCAACCTGGGAGTGGTGGCAATCAGCAACCACAGGGTCACTAACTGCATGCTGGGCCACCTGACCACGCTGACAAAGCTGCGCAAGCTGAAGTGGCACGCAGGTGTGATATGCTGGTGCTGCTTTCTGTGCTTTGCAATGTTTTTCATTGAAATTGAACCAGTGGATGATTTTGGAGTGACTTGGCTCAGAGTGGCTCCTTTTCTTATACGTGTCTTAGTGCCTGTGCTTTTTCCCCTTGGTCCACTCAGGCTCTGCTAATTTGGTTTCGCCCGTGCTTAGCTGTAGAACGTTGAAAAAGGGGGGGAAAGATGAATGCTTTGTAGGCATTGATAGTCACTCCCTACACAAGTACAGGAAGCAAGGAAGGAAAACAGCTGCTTTGTTGGATACCATAGAACACTCGCAAACACCTAACTCCCTTGCAAATCGCTGCGTCCAGCTGATTTCCCCTGCACTTGCCAAAACCGCTGTGTGGCATGTGTAGGGTTGGCCAGAACCATACATGTATAGGTATATACGGTGTACATGCAGTATTTTTAGCAGAAACATCACCATACGTACGGTCATATACGGTGTATATATACGGTTCTGGCCAACCCTAGGCATGTGGCATGTGGGCTGCACCAACCGCATCTTACACAGCATCACTTTTCGCCCTTTGCTGCACCAACCGCATCTTACACAGCATCACTTTTCGCCCTTTGCTGCACCAACCGCATCTTACACAGCATCACTTTTCGCCCTTTGCTGCGCCTCACCTGTGCAGCATTACAATCAAACAAGACGTGTGCTAATATATGTCTTGAAGTCGATGCATGCTCGTTAATAATACATGCTCGTTTTAATACATGCTCGTTGTTAGCGTATATGTACCGTAGTGAATACCATCACTTCCGAACTGCTCCGCCTTGTTGTCCCTTGTCCACCTTGTTGTCACCTTGTCCCCCCCCTTGTCTGTGCAGGTGACATGCTTGATTCCATTCTGGACCCGGCGTTCTTGAAGGCCTTCCCCAACCTGTTCATCCTCTCCCTCACCACCTCCATGTTCTACAGGATGACGAGGTGCGTGCTGTGTGTACACTTTGTGTGTGAATTCTGGCTTAAAAATAACCAACACCATGGAGTATCAAAATTGCTCTGCGTGCTCCCCTCCTTAGTGTGAAAGTAGGATTAGTAAGAAACGTGGATGGGCACCTCCATGTTGTACATGATGACGAGGTGGTGCTGTGTGTGCTCCCTTATTCTCTGTGAGAATAGGCTTAGCAAGGCTGTATGTCACCGCTGCACCCACAATTTTCACCGCCAGGAAATCTTCCTTTACTTGTGCGGCAAATGTGTGTATGCACAATATGGGCAGCCCTTTCTGAGAATCACCTTGTGCAGCTGAATTGTGTATTATCAGGAGCAAACAGAGCCTTTACTGCGCAATACGCCTTTTTGCTATCTCTGAGGTCCTGGTTGAGCTAGGAAAACTCATTGCGTTTACTCCCTCTCCTGAAAACCCTCCTGATAACGAGGACTGTGTGAGGGTGGCTGCTGCATGCCATGCTAAATCATGCGTACAGAGAGCCACGTGTGTCCTGCTAGGATGTTGAACGTTTGTTGTTGATCATATTGACTGCTGGATCCTGTCAGTGCGGTCCTAACCTGTACCTGTGCAGTGTGTAACCTGTGTGACCTGTGCACCTGTGCAGTGTGGAGGACCTGTGCCTGTGCCTGTGCGGTCCTACCTGACCCTAGGTGCTGTGATGTGTTAAAAACCTGCGTACGTTCCCAGGTGGAGCGCTTTGAACGTCATGGACTTCCTGTAGCCCTAACTTAAAGCTTGACTGCAAGTGCTGTGATTTGTGAGGCTGCTTTTGTACATTTTCAGGTGGAGTGCTTTAAACGTCATGGACTTCCTCCCGAACTGTCAGCTCGAGACGGTTGGGATATAATAAGGATTTCCGCCTAACAAGCCCCAACAAGACCAGGACATGGTTAAATGTTGTTTGGCTGTCATGACCATGGGCCAATGAGATCAAATAAGCCGAGATGATGGCCAAAGCGGCCGTGACGAGCTAAGACTGCTCACGCCAGGTCCGTCTAGTGACGAACCTCGTTGCTGTTGAGATGAGGACAAGTTGCACAGATAAGCGCGTGCACACGCGTTTTATACAACGTGTACCTCGCCAAGGGCATATGCTGTGCATTGCTGCTGGGGCTGTTAGCTCCATCCTGAGCAATTTGAATTAAACCGCTGTGCGCGCACCACCAGGCAGATCCAGGGATGGGTGCTATGTTGCTGTTGAATGACGATAAGTGAAACAGAGGCAAAGCTGCTGCAGCTGACAGTCCTAGCTTGAACACAGCTTGCCCATAACATGTGCGCGTCAGCAGATAGTCCTGTAGGGTAGGGTGACATGGTCCTTTCGTTCTTTTCTTTTCCAGCTAGTCCTTGCTAGGATAGACAGATTGAGTGAACGCTAGCATTGCAAGGAGCAGCAGTGGTCGGCCATCGTTTGTTAGTTCTATTCCGTTTACATCCTGAGGTGGCAGTGAGAATTTCTACAAGGAAATAAAAAGGTACAGTTGAAGGGGAAGCTAGCGTTGCAAGGAACAACAATGGCTATAGGCCAGATCATCAATTGATAGGTGTGTAAGCGCTAGGCTCAGTTGCTTAGGACTGTTCCCTGTCTAGAGGGTGTGCTTGAGAATAGGGCGCTTTCAGTTATATAGCTCCTAGCTAGCCATAAGTCAAAAGGTTTGGTAGACCTTAGTAACAGGTGCTAGATGCTTTGTGAATGGAACATGAACCAGAGCAGAGCGAGTAACGCACTCGTTAGCACAAGTAGTGTTGGCTGCGTGCTTTTTCGTACATACGTAGATACATGTTTTCTTCATTTTATTCTCCAGGTAGAATGTTGTGTGTCTCTGCATCCATTGGGTGGTGCAGAGCACATAACAACATCCTTTTCTAATCCATGCCGGTAGTGTTTAAACCTTCTGCGTTCTTTTTCTTTTAAATTGGAGAGAAAAGGTGAAAAGGTGAACTACTCCCCACATTAATTAAGGAAAGGGCGACACTTGCAAGCGTTTTGGCTCCAACGGATACTAGCTCCTAGAAACACACTTAGGATGTATTTTCAGCGTGCATTACTAGTGCACTGCTTTATATTAATTCTTTTCTTTTCTTAATACAGATTGAAAGGCTTTCTACCTTAAGCTAGGCTGCTTCCCTTTCTTAACTGTAATTAGCCGTATACATGAAGATCCTCGGCAAAATGCAGCAATGTCGTATCCAAAGTTAATTCATATTTAATTAGTAATCCAGAGGTGGTCGACGGAGGACTGAAAAGGGGGTGTTTTTAAATGTTCCCAGAGCATGCGCACCCCAGCTGGCAGTTCCTAAGCTCCCAGAGGTAGCCTGGACTTGAAAACTGCCAGTAGGGGTGCACATGCCTAATTGCCCGCGGCGTGAACCCCACTTTTTACCACAAATTCTTCATACTGCACCAATCTGGAATATTTGTAATGGTCTTGAATCTTATCATAAGAATAACAGAATATCACTGCAACAATAATGAAAGAAAACGGCTGAGCGGTTGGTGTTTTATGAGGATTTAAGCCTTTTCCCATGGAAATCACCACATTAGGCTTTACATGCACCATATGTGCTTAATCCAGTCTATATCAGCACACAAAGCGACCCACATTCAACTGGGCACATGCTCGGGGCTCTCAATGCCAGATACACTTTGGTACAAAAATGGTGTCGATCGGATGAAGTGGCTATGAGTGGCTGCCTTCTGAATGCAAAAGTATTTTCAGCTGGCATTCCCTCCGTTGGCCCCCCTTGTTAATTATCCAGGTTTGTGGCTATTTCACTATCAATCGTTCCCGCATACTGACAAATAAAAAGGAAAATAACGCCATGGATTACAATGGTCACAGTGCGTGGGGGGTGACCTTCAGCCAGGTTGTCTGGCTGATCGGCTGCTAACTGGTCTCGGCCAGCCACAAATAAATCCATAAACTCAGAAAGAAAAAGAAAAAATCTAGTGTTCTGCTGAGAAAGGAAAATATGAACAAGTTGGTTGTTAAATTGTTACTGCAAGCAGGGTTGGGCCGCTGAAAAGTCCTCAAAATAAGGCGTAAACAAAAAGGAAGAATGTTTCCTCAGCTCACAACCCCGATGGTCTTGGCAAAACAAATGGCATGGATTAGGAATGAATACTTTTATGGGGACATACAGCATCCCACCGTGTCAGACAAAGCAGGGAAGGAATACAAAGAAATGTCTCCTGAGTCAGCAAAAGGCTTTTTTGATTTGATTAACCCCACAGCCTCATCGTAGAATCCCTGCTCAGGGCAGTCATACATTTATCTACATTTATTTGATCAATAGCAGCACTGACGCTCCACTGCACACCAAGGCTGGCGTTCAGCTGCTAATGATAAAGAAGTTATCCATGCAGACAATTGGCTTTCTGCCTTCTTTGGGTCTCTCTCTCTCTCTCTCTCTCTCTCTCTTTCTCTCTCTCTCTCTCTCTCTCTCTCTCTCTCTCTCTCTCTCTCTCTCCCACACTCACACTCTCTCTCTCAACACAA
>Ga0307945_1000838_pt1 | contig 22686 bp, 21 predicted proteins | sample OrgLakmetagen228_FD_201818 | JGI IMG/M metagenome (GOLD analysis project Ga0307945, IMG submission 201818) | Saline water microbial communities from Organic Lake, Antarctica - #228 | ecosystem: Environmental > Aquatic > Non-marine Saline and Alkaline > Saline | place: Antarctica: Organic Lake...
CATGCTGTCTGCCTGATACTAAAACGGTATGTGTGTCTTCAAGTCCTGTCTTGACAGCAGAGTGCTGGAAGATGCACGTCATGTGCCAAGTGACCTTGCAGTCAAGTCTTTCCTTGTTTGAGCTCTCAACAAGTTGACAATCCAGAGTGCGTCACTACGCCATAAAATAATAATTTATAACAGCGGCATTAACTGCATCAAAGGCGGCAAAGGGGACCCTCCTCGTCGGTCTCCATGCAGCCACAGAAAGCGACGGCGCATGATAACTGCACGATTTCTAAACGGAAATAAGTAAGAATTGAAACAGTAAATTCCGCATTTTAAGGCCGTCACAACGCGTTGCTCTGCAGCCCTTCTCGTCACCAAAAGTCCGACCCTCACAGCTCGCCGCGAAACTCAGGGTGCCAGCTCCCAGGTAACGCGTTGAATTGTCTACAGAATGTTACGCGGAACGGACGCCCAACTGCGGCGCTATTCAGGCCCAAAGTCCTTCCAACCGAACCGGTTGAAACCCGGACTTCACAAATTTCTGAGGAAATTCGGGTATATGTTTTTTTGGCAGTGAAATCACCAAATTTACAGTCATATACGGTGCATATATACAGTTCTGGACAACCCCAAATACGATCCATGTTCTCATAAAAGCCAATCATATCATTTTGCACACCCGCGCGCGCCTTTTAGGAGAGGCGTGCGCCGCCCGGAGATCATCATTGCACGCTCCGCTCACGCAGCATACTACAAGGCAGCTGAGTACTTCAAGATGCGCTTGGTCACCCTGCCTGTGGGCGAGGACATGCGTCTGTCAGGTTAGGACATAAATGGTTGTGTGTGTGAGTGCGCATAGTTTTGTACGTCCAATTTTAAGGCAGCTGAGCATTTCAAGATGCGCTTGGTCACCCTGCCCCCTTGGCGAGGACTTGCGTCTGTCAGGTCAGAGGCATTGATGTGTGTGTGTGTGTCTATAACGAATCATTTCTTCTCGTACGCGATAATTTGAGAAGTCACTTAGAGACAGTGATGCTCCTTTTATTCTTGGTGTGATCGGCTACTGCTAAGGGAAGGGCACCGAAACGCAGCATGTCAATTCCCAACTCTGCTTGCGTAATTTCGTGAAGCAGTCAATGACAAAACAGTGATGCTCCTTGTTTTTTTATGTGATCAGGTACTGCTGAGCAAAGGCGCTGACATGCAACATGTCAATTCGCAACTCCGCATGTGTAATTTTGTGAAGCAGTCACTGACGAAACAGTGATGCTCCTTGTTTTTTTATGTGATCAGGCACTGCTGTGCGGAGGGCGCTGACACGCAACACAGCCGTGGTAGTGGCCTCTGCCCCTGGCTTCCCCCACGGCGTGATTGACCACGTGGAGAGCATTGCAAAGGTACACACACATGCACACACACACACACACACGTGCAAGTACATATGCACACGTGCAAAAACGAACACACAAGGGCAGATTAGGGTAGACAAAAAAATGCGTACACACAACGCACACATTCACAGACACAGGCACACACGCACACAAGGGCACACAAGGGCAGACACACACAAAGCACAGATTTACAAACATTTACACGCAAGAACATTCAAGGCAAACACACACTCTCACACAAAGGCACATGCATGCTCACCACAACACTATACACTATACGCTCAAGCTGAAACGTACACAAACAACTGCATGCACGTGCACGTACACATACCAATACCAAAAGAAGCGTGCTGCCCTTACACATGTAATCCTGTATCCTGTGTGTGTATGGAACAGACCACATTGCAGCATTTGATCTGTGCAATCTCGTGCACAGGTGTGCCAACGCAATGGTGTGTGGGTACACGTGGATGCCTGCCTCGGAGGGTTTGTGCTGCCCTTTGCACGCAAGCTGGGCCGCAACATACCCCCGTTTGACTTCTCCGTGCCGGTGCGTAGATTCCCATCGTTTGGCGCCATTACATTCCCTGTGTTGCCTGTTTGATTCACCAACGACCAAATTGTGTGCTAGTGTACAGCTTTTCGCTTTTCCTTTTCTAAATTAATCAACACGCCAGCATAGGACAATTTCCTTCACATCACTCACACCATCCTTTGATCCTCTCTCCTATTGCAATCCACCTGATCCTTTTTCCTATTGCAACCTTCCTGATCCCCATTGAGTTCTTTCTTTTCCCTTGTGGTTGAGGACTTTGACGGTACTCGGTACTAGAGTGGCTCCTTTTTCTTAACCCTTTCGTGTGGAATATAAAATTTACTGCCTGCACAGTTTCTTCTTTTTACCCCTGTCTTTGTTATGCTCGGCCTTCTCATGGCCACTTTTGGCATTTTGAGTGCCCATTATAATATTGTTCATTATTATGCTACATATATATAAAAGTATTATATGTATGTGTTCATTAATATGTATGTGTTCATTATTATGCTACATATATATAAAAGTATAAAAGTGTTTGAATGCCCAGAATAATATTGTTCGTTATTATGCTACCATATCAGTATGTCATGTTACGGTTTAAATGTATTTTATAGGAAATTACATCTGATGATTAATGTGTCACTGATCACCTTCAGCTGCTCCTAATGCACAACAGCTGCCTTTCTTTGCTTGTTTGTTTGCACTTCAACCAACAAGTGAACGATGGCAATAGCGCACACAAACCAATGACACACACACACGCACACACACACATACACACACAGGGTGTGACCTCCATGTCAGCCGACACCCACAAGTTTGGCCTTGCTGACAAGGGCACCAGTGTGGTGCTGTATGCCTCCCCGGAGCACCGCATGCTGCAGTTCACCTCCATCACGGACTGGAGCGGAGGGCTGTACATCTCTCCCACCATGGTGGGTGGTGCTGAGTGTTACTAGATGCGTCGAGTCAGTGGGGTTAGTTATAGCCACGGTGTGTGTGTGTGTGTGTAAGTGTGTGTGTGTGTGCTGAGTGTTACTTGATGCACCGAGTCAGTGGGATTATTTATAGCCACTACTGTGTGATGCTGTACGCACTGCCTCTGGAGTGCGTGCACTGCACCGCTTGCTGCATTTCACCTCCATCACGGACTGCAGTGAGGGGCTGTGCATCTCCCTCACCACGTGGCATATTCAGCGTGTTATTCGTACGTCAGGTTGTGTTCTGCCACTGTGGTTTTTTTCGCACGAGAGCTCAGAGCTATGCATACCAGAAGCACACCACAGCAAGTGCCACTTCCAGTGAGACAGATCGTCACTTTTTGGAAAGCTGTGACCGACTTCAATCAAGGCTAGACGAAGTACATCCTTGTCGAGCCTTGATGTCACTGCTGTCAAAGCCTAGACGGTCAAATAGGGTGCCCGTGTTTGGTGGAAGTTCAGGAAAAGTCTCAAGATTCCCCCAAATGTGAAACGGCGTACCAGGCATCACGGCAAGTGCCACATCCAGCAAATCAATTAATCTCCTTTGCAATCCTCCGTTGTGGTGCTGTAGAGGTTGCTTCCAGATCAGTCAGGGTCTCTCACACCTCATGGTGTCTGACCAGCCGGTGGTTGGTTTTTGCATGAATTTGTGCAGCGTGTGTGTGTTCATGTGTAGGGTTGGCCAGAACCATATATATACGGTGCGTATACGGTAATTTTGGCAGGGAAATCACCATATATACGGTCATATACGGTGTATATATACGCTTCTGGCCAACCCTATTCATGTGTGTGTTTGTGTTTGCACCACCTTATGGAAAGGCATGAAGAGGTGCTCAGGTAGCCTGTCATGCCCACATGCAAGCATGCTCACTTAATAGAGGATTGCCGCGTCAGCCTTCATCCTTGGGCGTGTGAAAGATGCCCAAAACCATACATGTGGTGAGAACAGTGTACACCATTTTACCGTGCATGACTTTGTTTCGAGCTTTCCCTGCTTCAAATGGTTTATTCCTACCATACATGTTTAGGGTTTACAAAGATTAATCAAGTGGCACGTGGCTCTAAACCTCCTTAGCATGTGTGTCCTTTTGGGAGTGGGTGGCACCATCTACAACACTCACACTCTGAAGCCTTTCAAGGAACTGGGTCCTGATTCTCAAAGAGTAAAGAAACTTGCTTTTAAGCTTCATGTTCATTCTGTCAATTACGCTGCTAAACTTGTCCATACCAGACGTGCCCTTTCCAGCACTCACTATTATCAACTCTCATCAGAAAACGGTTTCAGGTCAAGCCTGCAACCCTCCTGATCCCCATTGATCTTTTTTCTTTTCCTTTGGTGGAGGAGTTTTACGGTACCCTATACGGTACCAAAGTGGCTCCTTTTCCTCAATTTTTGTGGGGAGTTGTTTTTCACTGCCTGCGTAGTTTTTCTTATTTCATGTGCTACCCACACGCGAACACATGCACACACGCACGCACCCTCATGCACGCACACACAAATTCAAACAAACACAGGCTGGCAGCCGGCCTGGTGCTCTGATCGCCACTGCTTGGGCTGCCATGGTGCGCATGGGAGAGGAGGGTTACATGGAGAGCACCAGAAAGCTCATGGCTGTTGTGGACAGGTGTGTGCGTATGTGCGTGTGTTTGTGCATGTGTGTGTGTGTATGTGTGTGTGTGTGTGTGTGTGTGTGTGTGTGCGCACGCATGCGCACCTTGGTAATTTGCATGTGTGCGTCAAATTTCGGTAATACATGTGCGGCGATTTTACCTGTGCTACGTAAGCTCTCATGCCACTTGTGTGGTTGTGGTGTGTCAATCTGTGTGTGAAGGTGGGTGTGCGCTTGCGTGTGCTTTGGTGTGTACCTAGATACACGAGAAGATAATGCTAGAGACACACTTTTGCAAAGAGCAGGAAATAAGGAGAATCGTGGTTCGTGGTTAGCGTGCTGTGTGTGTATAGGGGGAGGGGGGGGGTTGCGTGTGTATTTGTGTGTGTATGAGAGTGTCTGCATGTGTTTTTGCATACATGTGAGTGCGTGGGTGTGTGCGTGTGTGTTTGTGACCGTGCGTGTATGTGTGTGTGTGTGTGTGTGTGTGTGTGTAAATGTTTGTGTTTGAGCAAAAGCGCTTGGGGAAGAATTTATTTTGTTGATGAATTGACATATAAAGTCTTTACAGCATTCCTAAGTGCTCGATGTGTGGCCGATTAAACAAGTGGGAGAGCCCAGGCTTCTGCGCATGTACAGAGGGCAAAGTAGCCCTGTTTGTAGGGCTGGTCAAAACCATATAGGTATATACATATACACCATGTACGGTATTTTGGGCAGGGAAATCCCCAAATAAACGGTCACATACGGTGTACATACATATATATATATATATAAACGGCTCTGGCCAACCCTACCTGTTTGCCACCCCTATGCAAGAACACGCATGCATGAACGCAAGCGCACACATGCTTCCACAAATGAAGGCACACACACACGTTAATGTACTTGCTCATACACACACACACACACACACACACACACACACACACAGACAAATGACACACACCTCGTCGTAAGGCTACAGGTTCACAAAGGGCTTGCACTTTGTCCTGGGCGCAAAGCTATGGACAACCCCTTCCTAAAGCTACACGCATACTCTTCCTTCTTTCTTTTGTACCTCAGGGTAGAGGAGAGTATGCAGTCTATCCGCACACGCACTTACACACAAACGTGATGTAACCACATGCCCACGTGTGCACATGCACATACACACAAATGTGTAACCACATGCCCACGTGTGCACACGCACATACACACAAATGTGTAACCACATGCCCACGTGTGCACACACACAGTTACATGCCCACGTGTGCACATGCATGCGCAAACCCTTTTCCACTGCAGGTTTCAAGAGGGCGTGCTGTCTATCCCTGAGCTTGAAGTTATGGGCAGTCCTGAGATGAGCGTGGTTGCCGTACAGGCTCGTGACCCCAGCAAGCTCAACGTGTACAAGCTGAACGACCTGATGGAGAAGGTGGGAGTGTGTGTATTAGATATGTTATGTATGTTGCGCAAATCCTTTAAGCTCAATGTGTACAAGCTGAACGACCTAATGGAGAAGGTGGGAGTGTGTGTTTTATATATGTTATGTATGTTGCGCAAATCCTTTAAGCTCAATGTGTACAAGCTGAACGACCTGATGGAGAAGGTGGGAGTGTGTGTATTAGATATGTATGTTGCGCAAATCCTTTAAACTCAATGTGTACAAGCTGAACGACCTGATGGAGAAAGTGGGAGTGTGTGTATTAGATATGTTTTGTATGTTGCGCAAATCCTTAAAGCTCAATGTGTACAAGCTGAACGACCTGATGGAGAAGGTGGGAGTGTGTGTATTAGATATTTTATGTATGTTGCGCAAATCCTTTAAGCTCAATGTGTACAAGCTGAACGACCTGATGGAGAAGGTGGGAGTGTGTGTATTAGATATGTTATGTATGTTGCGCAAATCCTTTACGCTCAATGTGTACAAGCTGAACGACCTGATGGAGAAGGTGGGAGCGCTTTTGCACACACAAGCACACACACACACGCACACACGCACACACACACACGCACGCACGCACACGCACACACACACACGCACACACACACACACATACACGCACACACACACACACACACGCAGGAGGGCTGGCACTGGAACGCCCTGCAGTCACCCCCTGCTCTGCATTTTTGCTTCACCCCCAACCACGTGAGCAACGGCGGCAAAGGAGATGTCGATGTTGTCACGCAGCTTCTGGACGGTATGCGCAGCGCGGTGGCCACCCTGAAGGCCAACCCTGACGCTGTGCAGGGAGGCAGCGCACCCATGTGAGTGCCTGTGTACGTGTGTTTGTGTGCAAAAGAGTGTGTGCTTTGTTTTGTAGTTCCAATGCCTTAGCTACATGGTATGCATGGCACGGCGCACCCATGTGAATGCCTGTTTACGCGTGTGTGTGTGTGAGTGCAAAAGAGCGTGTGCTTTGTTTTGTAGTTCCAATGCCTTGGCTATACAGTATGCATAGCACGGTGGATATCTTGGTGGTCAACCCTGACGCTGTGCGGGGAGCAGAGAGGCAGCGCACCTTAGCCCCCCATAGGTGTCAGTATGTGGGTCTACGTTATGAGAGGGGTGTCTGCACAGCCATGTGCTTTTGCTGCGCTTAGGCATCGATGCCCATTCTTTGTTTTGAATAAATCTCTGCACAAAATGTTGCACACTTGAGCGTTTTGTGCACAACATCTGAGTTTGGATGATCAACGAGATAGTGCCGTCTGCGGATTTGCTGACCTTTGTCTAACAGAGTGGGCTCGTTGTTCCACTAAGCAAGTTCCTGTGTGCAAGCTGGCATGCAGCATAGCCATGATGTAGTCAGTGGATTATGCAAGCAGGGTGTGAGGTAAACGATATGTGAGTTGTTCTCTCATCTCTTCCTCTATGTCGATATAAAGCGCACCAGCGCAGCTCCTTGAGAGTTGCTGCCCTCGAATCTGCAAGCAGAGTGTGAAAGGTACACACAGAGAGTGAAGGGTACACAGAGTGTGAAGGGTGCACAGTGTGTGAAGGGTGCACAGAGTGTGAAGGGTGCACAGAGTGTGAAGGGTGCACAGAGTGTGAAGGGTACACAGAGTGTGAAGGGTACACAGTGTGTGAAGGGTGCACAGAGTGTGAAGGGTACACAGTGTGTGAAGGGTACACAGTGTGTGAAGGGTACACAGAGTGTGAAGGGTACACAGAGTGTGAAAGGTACACACAGAGAGTGAAGGGTGCACAGATTGTGAAGGGTACACAGAGTGTGAAGGGTGCACAGATTGTGAAGGGTACACAGAGTGTGAAGGGTGCACAGAGTGTGAAGGGTACACAAAGAGTGAAGGGTGCACAGAGTGTGAAAGGTACACACAGAGTGTGAAGGGTACACACAGAGTGTGAAAGGTACACACAGAGTGTGAAGGGTACACAGAGAGTGAAGGGTGCACAGAGTGTGAAAGGTACACACAGAGTGTGAAGGGTACACACAGAGTGTGAAAGGTACACACAGAGTGTGAAGGGTGCACAGCGATACAGCGTGTGTGAGATGTCCTTCCCTTTTTGCGTGCGCAGGTACGGCATGGCCAACATGGTATGTCCAGAGTGAAAGTTACAAACCTGCAAGCAAATGTCTTTTCTCCCTTTTTGCGTGCGCAGGTACGGCATGGCCAACGTAGTTCCAGACCGCGGCATGATCGGCGAATTCCTCGTTGCGTACCAGGACGTGATGCTGGAGGTGTAGGTGTAAACAGATGCCACGCCCGACTGGCCCCATAAACATAAGTGTCGGCATACCTTGTCATTAGTTGGATGCAAGGTGGCTTTTCCTTCCCTTGGCGGTTGAGGGCTCTTGCACTACCACCTTTTAAGCTGTGCTGGGTGTTTTAGCAGTGCCTTCTTTTTTGGGCAAGAAACTCACGTTGAGTCATACGCCATGCTTCTAGTTATAGCACTATGGAGTTTCAGGAGACTCCCACTTTTTTGGGAGACTCCACTTTTTTGCGATAGCTGAATGGTTTAATTCATGTTGCTGCTTTTTTGCAACATTATCTTTTGCGTTAAGGTGCGCACACAAAAGTGCACAAGGACTTTGAACTCAACGCACATCCTGCATTCTTGCTGCAGCGTCAATGAGGTCGAAGGGTTGGGTCCATTTGTTCAGACGAAGGAGAGCTTGAGTAGCTTTGTGATGAAGGCTGTGCTTAGCTATCGATTGTGTGCTGTGCGTGACTATGCATGATGCTCGACATTTGTAACGAGTGCAGTGCTTTACTATGAACGTGCGTTGTTCTGTGCCTGAATTGTGCGCTCCTCTGTGTGCGCGAGTGGATATGGGGAGGCTTAAGTAAATTTTTGGGGGGCAGGGTTTTCCCACTTAATGTAAATTGAAGGCGGCTGAGCCAAGGTTTCTGAGTGTGTGTTTGTGCTTGGCTTGGAGGACTTGAGGTATAAATGAGTGTGTGTGTGTAGCTGAGAGTATTCATTGCAGCAACTCCCTCCTCTGGTTCCTTTTGTTAATCTTCATCCCGTGGCAGCAATGTGTGTTGCTTGCTGCTATCACGCCCAATCAGTGGCAGCGACGAATCGTGTGACAGAGCAGTTAGTTGGTTGACAGTTGAGAATTTCTGTAGTGTCTTGTTCGGAATAAGCTGGATTTGCCGGTTTCCGGTTTTATCGATAACTCGATCTTCTGGATTTGGTAGTTCTGGCAATCAATTGATAGCATGTGAGCAATCTAAGAGGTACTATTAGAGGGGATCCTCAAGAGCCCCTGTACCGTGTAAGGTCTCTGATTCTAGCTATATTTTCGCCTAGTCATATTAACGTGTAACACAGTGAGACCGAAAATGTCTGAGTGGTCGGTCCAGCTGCGGAAAGGAACGCAGGTGTGGCAGCTTTGAGCAGAGTCAGACACACGCACACGAGTATGATCAGAGAGCACACAGACGTGGATACTTACTCCTCGAGTGTCTTTTTTGGGGTTGCCTTGAAGGCCTTCCCTGGTTAATAGGCAACCCCAAAAAGCAAAAATGATTAGTTGTTATCCCGAGTCTTATACTATGCAGCGACGGTGATTTGATCAGACACTGCTGACATTGCAGTAATAAAAGACATGAATATGAGATCACAGCATACACCCTCTTCCATGTAAGCCAAATTACGTGTTCGTCTGACCCTTCCCCTGGCTGGGTTCTTGCAATGGCTATAATGCTTACAATTAATCCTTGCTGGAACTTCTACATCAAACTACAAGTACTTTCAAAATCGAAACTGTTGTAGGCACGCAACTGCATCTCTAAACGGGACGTGGTTCATCAACAAAACAGGGTCAGGAGCAAAATGAAAATGATGGATCTGGCTAGATGAGAAGTCATATGCAAGTGCTCAATCAAGGAAACAGACCTAAAGAGTCTGACCAAAACTGCGACCCTTTCAAAGCAGCTACTCTCAGTTAGAATACAATACATAGAAAGCAATACATTAAGTGTCTACCAATTGTCTTTAGCAATCGCAGAATTCGCTTTAGTTGTTGTAGCCATGTGTCTCCGTTCCCAGCCAGTACAACAATGGGCTCCACCCCATCAATTACACACAGCCTCATTTGGCACACTAGTTTTACATCAATTACAAGCCACGCAAATGCAAGGCGAGGCACGCATTAGCACAACGTACCATTCACTTCATCGCTACACAAAAAACGCATTTGGCACACGAACTTACAACACGAAAACCTATTGGGCACACTAATTTTACAGCAGCAACACGCACACACCACGATGACATGTGCGGCAGGGCAGGGCAGGGCATGCACCAGCATAACCTATCCCTCACTCAACTGCTACATACACAACTCTCTTCGTACACAAACTTAACATCAGCGATAAGCCTTGCAAACACAGGGCAGAGCAAGCACCAGCAAAACCTACCACTCACTCCACTGCCAGCTCACACTGCCAATTTTCAAGCAAGCCTTGCTCACACCACACTTCACCAGAAGGAAACATAAAGGTCCAACCTACAATTTTGACATCGTACAGATCAACATATTAAGGCTCAGATCTGTTCCGCGTAGCCCTCTGCCTTCGTTTACAAATCCCTGATGACGCTTGCAGCACCTCCACCTCGAGCTGTGTGCGGTGCATGCCACACAGTGGCCGTTCCATCCCAACTGACACTCCCCAGAATAGGCTTATACGGGTGCCTGAGAGAAGCAAGGTAAAGTGGTTACAGCGGCAGTGTGGGGTGTGTAGGTAAGCACAGTTAGGCACTCCCCAGAATAGGCTTATATGCGTGCCTAAGAGACGCAAGGTAGGGTGGGTAATGGGGCAGTCTGGGGTGTGTAGGTATGTGCAGTTGGGCACGCAGGTATGAGCATGCGCATGTTGCACAGACAGGTGTGGGTGAAGCGACGGAACAGACCAGTAAGGAGTCGTACAGATCTGAGCATGCGCATGTTGCACAGGCAGGTGGGTGAAGCGACGGTACAGACAAATGAGTAAGGAGTCGTACAGATCTGAGCATGCGCATGTTGCACAGGCAGGTGGGTGAAGTGACGGTACAGACAAGTGAGTAAGGAGTCGTACAGATCTGAGCATGCACATGTTGCACAGGCAGGTGGGTGGGTGAAGCGACGGTACAGACAAATAAGTAAGGAGTCGTACAGATCTGAGCATGCGCATGTTGCACAGGCAGGTATAGAAAAATGAGTAAGGATTTGTACAGGTCTGAGCATGCGCATGTTGCACAGGCAGGTGTATAAGGGGATGGTACACACATGTGTAAGCACATGCCGTACGGACAAGTGGGAGAAACGATGGTGCACACATGAGCATGCGCACTTGGGCGCACAGGGATGTGCATGCGCACGTGTTGGACAATATATTGGGTGCAATGCACAACACTGTGAAAAGCGGTTCTTTATTTCGTCCGCTGCTCTATCGGCAAAAGCGTGAGGCTGTCTTGTTTGTATAATTCATGCATCGTCCTTTGTGTATTTGCTGGCATACTGACGCTCTCTTGCTTGCTCTTTTTTTTTGTCGAGGTGTACAATTGAGTTGAGTTGCATCTGTGCAAGTGTTTCAGGTGATTGTGTTTGCCTTTAAGGCCGCGGTCACACGTAAAATATTTTTGGATGACGAAAATGTTTTCGCTCAAGGACCAAAAATATTTCCCAGCGGTCACACGCAAAATTGAACAAAATATTCTTCACATTCCCCCCCCCCCCAAACCAGGGTTTCGCTTTAGCTCCCCAAATGTCGTATGCCGTGATTCTTGTTGCTTGGCTGGCCATGATGCCACAGCTAATGCCTAAACAGAGGACAGACTTCTTTGACTGGGCCATGTTGACACTTCTGCCAGCCGTCACCTTGATCTTCTGATTAGGCATATGGAGGGGGGCAACCCTTGCCCAACTCAGGGCTTGCCTTACCCTGGTGCATGCCCAAGGGCATGAGGGGAATGGCAGGAAGCCTAGGGGTAAAAGCCTAGGGGTAGAAGCCTAGGTAGAAATCTGGAGTGTTCGTAAGGTGAGAGGCACGCTTTCTGTCAGCAGCATGATGAAGCGCAACATCACAGTTACATGTCATTGCATTTCTCCTCTTTCCCCCACCTCAAAAGGGGAGCTCGTCCTATGGATAATGGGAAAAGCAAGTGTTGGGTGACTGGGCATGCATTGGGCGAACACAGCTTTAGGAGGCTGCCAATTCAGACAGGCCTTCCGCATGAGCAACATCTTGCTGGAAAGGTACTGTGCCTCAATGGCCAAGCAAAACACGCTCATGCGCAATGCCATTCCTGCTGCAAAGAGATTGGCTATCTTTTTGGACTGGGCTGGTTCTGGTCCCCTCACCAACACCTTGCCCGCACATATGACGTTAGCAAAGCAGCAGTTAGCATCATTATTCATGATGCCGTTTTCATTTTGTGCAAAGAGTTTGTGCTGAGTATGATTGCGTTCCCAGAGGGAGATGACCTCTCGCGTGTGATTCATGAGTTCTCAAGCTTGTGCTCCTTGCCATGCTGTGCTGGTGCGATGAATGGGACTTTCATGAAAATTGATGGAAAATTGAGAAGCCATGCAAATGGGGTGACGCTTAATTTTGTTGCAAGAAGCACATGGCTGTCATACTATTTGTATGTGTTGGTGCGCGAGAGCCCCAGCCCTCTACAGGACACAGGTGCCTCTATGCATTGGGCACCACCTGCCTGCTCCTGCTTGTCTCCTCTCTGCATGCGTTTTGGCTTGGCAGGAGCCATTGGGAGGGCCCCCCTTAGAGCCCTTGGAAATTATCACGCACCACCCTGACTACTACAACACAAAATTAAGACTTGTATGATTTAGGACTATTGGGAACACGTGGGACCAGTTTCAAACTTTTTGGGGAAAGGTCCCAAACGAGAGAAATTACTGAAAGCCGGTCCCAACCTGTTTCTGGCATGTGGCGAAAATATTTTCCTGATGGGAAAAATATTTTGGGATTTACGTGTGACCGCAAAATTTGTGAGAATATTTCCCCCCAAGAAAAACAGTAGGGGAAAAAAAGGAAAATTATTACGTGTAACCGCCCCCTAAGAGAATGAAGCAGTGCTTGCATGAGTATGTTCCATTATGTAAGCCCCTTAGCTGGTCCAATCAAGAAGCCTACACCCAAGCTTTTCAACAAGCACGTAGCACCCACGGCTTCTCCAACACTTCCCTTTTTTTTTACTTACCATCCCACATCTCGTACGAGGTTTGTGTGGTGCCTCAGGCGTTGCTCAAGCTTTCCTGCAAGGAAACAGCGAGCAGCATAATAAAAGAGTCAGTGAAGTGTAAGCTGAGGCGTGTGGGGACAGGGGGGAAAAACGTAAGGAGAGGGGTGCAAAAATGGAAACACATGTCAGAGGTGGAGGAAGAATTAGAGAGCCACATGAGCACAAGAAGCCTAAAGAGTCGTAAGAATAGGTGAAGAAGAGGTGGGTGGAAAGGTTCAGGTGGTATAGATGAAGAGGACGCGGAGAATGGAAGAGCCACGTGAACTCTAAAGAGTAGGGTTTGCCAGAATTGTGTATAAAAACCGTGTATATGACCGTACTTTTGGTGATTTCTCTGCCAAAAATACCGTATATATACCGTATACCGTATGTATATGGTTCAGGCCAGCCCTACTAAAGAATCGTGAGCGGTGTGTGGACAAGTGGAGGTGTGCGCGGGACGCGTGGATTGAAGGCATGTGAGGTGGATGGGAGGAGCAAAGGTGTGAAAGCAGAAGAAGTAAGCAGTGAAACCAATTGTTGCATAGACTGATGAGAATTTTACCTGGCTTCCCAGCTGCTTTTCTGAGAACTATATGGTTACTGCATGCTTGATTTTAAAGGCTCTTTTCTGTCATACCTAAAAAAAGGTTGATTGCACAACTAACTTACTCGTACAACCACACATACGTAAGGCAGGTCCAGTACGAAGTTGAAATAGCATAGTCAAACTGACAGGAGACAAGGAGGGATTTGTTTCAAGCGAAAAGCCTGGTTTGGCTGGTGTGGCAGAGGTCGCACTCGAGTGTGTTGCATGTATGCATACACAGTCATGACGAGACGAAGCCAAAAGGGAAAATAAGACAGACATTTGCCAACCCACCCATACACAGTCATGACGAGACAAAGCCTACAGGCGTCAGCAAACATAGGCATACATACGCTGACGCGCCTGTCACCACATCCCACATGTAGATGCACTTGTCGGCAGAGCCGGCGTAAATGAATCGCTGACCGGTGGTGAAGGCAGGGGAGAAGTAGGCACGAATAAGGGTCTGGTTGACCTGTGTGTGTTCATGATTGTGTGTGTGTGTATGTTTGTACATGTGTGTGCATGCGCAAATGAGTGTGTGTGTGCGTGCGTGTGCTTGGTGATATGTGCCATTACATGTAACAAGCCCACCCTGTGGCCCCTGTACGTCATGATGCTTGCGTCGTGCGGGTGTCGAACGTCATACCCGCGCCCTGGGTACTCCATCCATCTGCATGCGTGTATGCGTGTGAGTGTGTGAGTGTGAGTGTGTGTTTGTGTGTATGTGCAAGTGTGTGAACGTGCATCGGTGACAGCGTGATGAATGTGTTTGTGTGTTTGTGTGTATGTGTGTATGTGCAAGTGTGTGAACGTGCATCGGTGGCAGCGTGATGAGTGTGCATGAGGGTAAAAGAGTCTTTCTACCTCACAAACGCAGAACCCTCAAAGAGTGGTAGCTATATTAAGTAGGGTTAGCCAACCCAGATACATACAAAATACATGACCATAATTTTCAAGAAACCCGGGCTAAAAGTATCGTATATACTTATTTGTGGCTCTGGCCAGCCCTACTATCGAGGCAGCAGGACCCACACAAGGCAGCTTGAGGGGAGCATGAAGACGCATGCATCTACAGTCCCGCAAAAAGGAGTCAAGCAGGCAAACGCTGAGGCCTCATGCTGAGGAGTTAAACATTTAAAGCACCAACTGACCTTCTACGCATAGGCAGGCAAAGGTTGCTTCCTCGGGTTGTGCCACCATATTTGAGTTGCATGCACACACACACACACACACACACACACACACACACACACACACGCATACACACACCTGTAGTCCCATTCAAAGGAGGGTAGGCCGCCCTTGGATAGGGCAGCTGCCTCTGAGTCTGAGCGCAAGCACATGCGGGTGTCCCACAGTTTGATGGTCTGGTCTTTACTGTTTGAGATAAGGTGCCTGGAACAGAAAGGTTGTTTGTGTGTGTGTGTGTGTTTATATGCGCGTTGTGTTATTTCTTATGCAATTTGCAAGGCAAGAGCATCAAGTTTGACTTGACTGCTTTGTGTGTCCCTTGCACCCGCTTATGCCACTCGAAAAAAGGCTCTTACACCTGAGTAACAAGTGCCGTTCAACAGGGCTGCTGATGCCAGTGGCACTAAGAAAAAAGCTCTTTCCGATCTTTCTTTGTAACACGTGCCATTCTGCAGGACTGCTAACGCTAATAGCACTAAGAAAAAAGCGTGCTCACGTCTCTTTCTGTGCAACACGCGCCGTTCTGCAGGACTGCTACCTCTGTGGCCATGGCAAATCATTCCACGCCCGTTGTTTTAAACTAAGTTTACTTGCCATTAAATTCCATGCCCGCAGGAAGGTGGCAGGCAAACAGAAATGGCCCCAAAGCTTGAATCAGCCGGGGTCTGTCCAGAACCGTGGAAAATTATGAAAGTAGTCGTAAATGATTAATGTACGCTTATAAACGTTCTGGCCTTTCCCTACTAACTTGGTTATCGAATGTGGGGAGCAATTCTCACAACCGAATTTAGCTGCTTCCCCCTTTTTTTAGCTCTGGGCAACACTAACTACACGGCACTTTTGCTGCTGCTCAACCCACTCACTCCAGGAGCAAGCGTACGTTCCTTTCTTGCCCTGTATATATGTCGGCCTACAGCTCACTAGTCAATCTTGATACGCATCCAAACCTTTGTTCACACATTGCATATCAAACACGTGGTTTCAGAGTGAAAAAGGAGGCCGTTCCTCTCCTGCTCACCCTCTGCCCCCTCATTCACACCACGTGATACATACTGAAACGCTCACTGAGTCCCCTCATTTACACCCACGTGATAGATACTGAAACATTCACTGAGTCCCCTAATTTACACCCACGTGATAGATACTGAAACATTCACTGAGTCCCCTCATTTACACCCATGTGATAGATACTGAAACATTCACTAAGTCTCCGCATTTACACCCACGTGATAGATATTGAAACACTCACTGAGTCCCCTCATTTACACCCACGTGATAGATACTGAAACATTCACTGAGTCCCCTCATTTACACCCATGTGATAGATACTGAAACATTCACTGAGTCCCCTCATTTACACCCATGTGATAGATACTGAAACATTCACTAAGTCTCCGCATTTACACCCACGTGATAGATATTGAAACACTCACTGAGTCCCCTCATTTACACCCACGTGACACATACTGAAGCATTTTTTGAGTCCAACAGGTAAAGACAGCAATAAAGTCCAACAGGTAAAGACTGCAATGGCACGCGGCCGAAAATCTGCGAGCTATTAACACACCCACAACCACATGGCTATATGTCCTTTAATCAATCTGTTCACCTTCCATCCCCTCTCGAATCCACGTGGGTGATGCATAATCTGTGAGCTATCAGCACACCCACGATCACGTGGCCTTATGTCCTTTAATCAATCTGCTCACCTTCCATCCCCTCTCGAATCCACGTGGGTGATGCATAATCTGTGAGCTATCAGCACACCCACAACCATGTGGCCTTATTTCCTTTAATCGACCTGCTCACCTTCCGTCCCCTCTCGAATCCCAAGGGTTATGCATAATCTGTGAGCTATCAGCACACCCACAACCACGTGGCCTTATTTCCTTTAATCGACCTGCTCACCTTCCGTCCCCTCTCGAATCCCAAGGGTTATGCATAATCTGTGAGCTATCAGCACACCCACAACCACGTGGCTTGATTTCCTTTAATTGACCTGCTCACCTTCCGTCCCCTCTCGAATCCACGTGGGTGATGCCCTCTGTATGGCCTATCATGGTCCCCACAGGCGAATTCCTTCTGTCTAAACTGACAACTCTTCGGTCCCACAGCTGTGCAACAGACATCGCACCAACAGAAACCAGGAACGTCAGTGTGCAGCTGACATGTAAGTATATGTGTGTATGTGAGGCCGTGATTTGCGTGGTCCCCAAAAAGATGAGAGCAAAAGGTGAGGGGGAAAAAATCCTTATGAGCGAGGGGTCGGCTTGCTGTAATCCTTTCAAGTTTGTATATTAGAGACTGCAGTATAAAATGACTAGGGTTGGCCATAATATATATATACATATATAAATGCCGTACACGCAATCGTATACATACACCGTATATTTCATTTACTTCCTGCAAAAAAATACAGCATATACTCTGACATATATGGTTTTAGCCTACCTACACACGACTGCGCAGGGGAGGTTTGTATCCTGCCGCACAACTGCACCACCTCTTTGACCAGAGATCAATGTCAGGGTGCTTTAGAAGGGTGCTGTACAATGAATCCGCCCCTGCCTTGTTTCACTACAAGCTGGGTTTAGATTGCCGCCCCCTGGAACTCCTACCTTGAGCAACGAGTCGTCGCTTCCTGACACGATTAGGTTAGGGGAATTGTCAAGGTATGTGACCTGCAGTTAAAAACATGCACGGATATGTGTGTATGTGTGTGTTTGTGTGTGTGTATGTGTGTGTGTTTGTGTGTGTGTGTGCGTGTGTGTGTGTGTGTGTGTGAGAGAGAGAGAGAGAGTGTGCTTGTGTGCATGCCTTGTGCGTGTATGTAATTGTGTTACTTTTTTGTGCCCACAATTATACACAAACACACACACTGGAAGTGATTTGCAAACACATACGTAACCTGAAATAGCGTACAGGGAGCATCTCAAGCACACAGTAGCAGGGCACTCACACAAGCTCGAAAGGCACGCATGCACGCTTCTCCATCTTTTACCGCATTCACGTCGTCTCTGTGCCCCGTCACTTTTGCTGTCACCGTCGATGTTGCAACGTCATAAATATACACGCTCTCGTTGTTCGTGCCTGCGATGATCTCCCGCCCATCACCGCTCCATGCCAGCGACCTGTGAGCCAGGTCATTAAGTGTGAGTGTGCCTGATCACAAGTTGTTGTTAATGTACATGCTCTTTTTGTCAGCGCCTGCGATAATCTCCCGCTCATCAACGCTCTGTGCCAGTGACCTGATTCAATTGAGAGTGTGACTGAGGACCCATGGTTGTCACAGTTTAAGCATGTACCATCAACGCCTGCAAGAGAGCGTTACACTTTGACTGAGTATTCACTGCAATTCAAATGTATAGCCAGTGAAGTGATTCAAGTGAGCACCTCAGGCTTTGATCAAGTATGCCACTGCAAGTCGTGGCTAGTGGTGTAGATCCTGCCGCAGCTTCAAGGCAATGATTGTTCTGAAGGGAAAGTATTCACCCCCGAAAGCTCTCTGCGTTCGCATCAACTGATCAGATTGAACAGACAAAAGCATTCACAGTTGACCAGACCATGGCCCTATGCGTTTACATCATCTAATCAGATTGAACAGACAAGAAGGCGTTCACATTCAACCAAATCAAAGAGCTGCAAAGGCAATTATTGCAAAGGCAGTTATTGTGTCTTCACTTCAGCAGCCTTGCAAGCGTGGTTGCAAGCAACAGAAAAACAGAAGTGGACCGTGTCACATTCCACTTCAAAGCACAAACAGCCGTCACATTCCACTTCAAAGCACAATCAGCCCACTTCTGTGTGGATGTGTGCCAACAATGTACGCATTGCTGGTACTGCAGAGGGGCATGCACAAAGCACACACATGCACAAATTACACACATGCACGAAGCACACACATGCCACGCCCCTGCCCCCCATTCGACATAGCACAGGTGTCATATAGATTTCTTCAGTGATCAGCGTAAAAGGTTAAGAAGTAATAAACAACAAACTTATGAATTCAGTGTGTAACACTTGAGCTCCAGGTCTCGGATTGAAGCAGAGTCTTTCATATCACTCCTGCTTTTTCTCTGTAGTTCTCTTGAGTTTCTCCACCTTTAAATTTCCTTATCCTCACTACAGCTCTCCATTCCTAGTTTGAGCTTAACTTTCTGCCTGTTCCTGCTTTATTAGTCTCAGCACTTGTGAGGACTTGAATTTATTAGTAGTTGTGACTAAACCTTGTAAGTAATCCACCGCCATTTCACGATGCAAACAAATCAGAACAACTTTTTGTCCCTGCCTAGCATAAAATTTTGGACCCACCAGATTCCGAAGCGCTCTTCGCCGTCTGGAGCAAAGTCAAGAGTCTCATGGACCTACACACAAGAGAGAGGGCATACAAAATGGGCGTAATCTGTCACCACAGGGTTTGATCTAAAGTGGTCCAGAATAGCAAGAGACAGGAACGAGCACTTGTGATTCAGGTGAGTGCAGCAGATGCCGCACACAAACGCATTAACACTTTGGCAAACAAACGCATTAGAATTTTGACACACAAACGCATTAAAATTTTGACAAACAAACAAACAAGAGTTTACAGCAGAGATGTTACAAAAGGGTCTGGTCTCAACCACAGAGACACAGTACCATGCCATCAGCTCACAATCGCTGAACCTGAACGTTAAAATGACAGATCTACCCAGAATTCACACTTGCCCGTCCATTGCTCAAAAGTTGGCAAGCAAATTGAAACAGTACGGTACCATCAATTGCATTTACTAGAGGCAAGCGCTCCACTGGGAATTGGTAAATGCCATTATAATTACTAGCAAACCTAGGCAAGCAAACAATGCTGATGGATTACAGAGTGCATTTCCCACCGACTGTTACCCTTGCTCCTCCATCAGTCCCCGTCAAACATAAGCCCGTGTTCAAATGTTATTGCGGACTCACTTTAAATTTAAACTCGGGACAAGCAAAGAGAAACAATTCAGGAATTTTCACCTCATAAAAAGACACGGTTACTGCAAGCTTGATTTACTGGACAACAGCGCACGTGTTCTCAAATCAGGTGACAGTCGCGCATTTGAACAGAGGCTGCTTGCATGATCTCTTTCTTAGTTGCCTATACTTACACACAGACTTGCACCCACACCCACACCCACACCCTCAACCCCCACACCCCCCCTCACATACACACACACACACATGCTCTTTACCTCAGTGACATTGGCCAGCGATTCCACCACGTCCCAGCTGCCTCCTAAGGCGAGCAGGTGGACAGTGGGAGAGATAGAGGCATACAGTAAGAAGCGCTGGTCTGGGCTCAGGGTGGTGTCGGTGATGGTCCACCTGCAGACCAACGGATCAAACGGGCAGAGCAAAGTGTATGCATATGTGTGCGTGTGTGTGTGCGCGTGTGTGTCAGTGATGGTCCACCTGCAGACCAACGGATCAAACAGGCAGAGCAAAGTGTATGCATGTGTGTGTGTGTGTGTGCGTGTGTGTGTGTGCGTGTGTGTCAGTGATGGTCCACCTGCAAACCCACGGATCAAACAGGCAGAGCAAAGTGTATGCATGTGTGTGTGTGTGTGCGTGTGTGTGTGTTGTGTCAGTGATGGTCCACCTGCACCCCACGATCAAAGATGCAGAGGAAGGTGTATGCATGTGTGTGTTTGTGTGTGTGTGTGTGTGTGTGTGTGTTGAAAAAGGTTCATTTGCAACGCCATGTAGGGTGGGACCTACAAGACACAGAGGGAGGACAAAGGCGAAGACAGATGTGTATGTTTGCTCATATGTGCAATTGCCTGCTTATAGTTGGAGCCATAATAAATATTCGCTTGAGAGGCCAATTGTCAGCGGAATCCAGGTATAAGCATGTGGGAGAGGCAATGGCAATTGGAGTACGCAAGATATCTGTTCAATCGCTCACAGCATTAGACAATTACAACAGCACAACACCAAAGGGCCAACTAGACACACTACCTAGTCTATATTAGGCAATGCCTCATACAACATCACAACACCAAAGGGCCAAATAGACACACTACCTTGTCTACATTAGGCAATGCATCATGTTTCATGCTTGGACATCCTTGAAACACAAAGGTCACTACCCAACGACAATCAAACAGATATGCTTAAACATCCTTGAAACACAAAGGTCATTACCCAACGTCAATCAAACAGATGCAAACCACGTTCAAACAAAATAGACATGTTCTTGTAGTCCTTCAACTGCATGCATCAAAAAGCTAGCGCAAACCCAACATCAATCAAATAGATATTAACCTTGTTCAGACAAAACAGACAAAGCTTTTGAGTCCTTCAACGCATGCATTAAACACTTAGCGCAGTCTTTTTCCTTCCACGTAATAAAAAAGCAGGCAAAGCCTATCCACACTTCCAAGTACGGCACACACCTTATGCCACGTGCACGGACATCCTTGCGTAGTTCCCAGTCTCTCTCCACGTCGTACAGCCGCACCCTTTGATCCTGTTTGTTTTGTATACAAGTATGTAGGGTGATCCAGAGCAACGGTGTATACCTATACGGGATGTTTTGCAGGGAAATCACCAAATGCACGGTCATGTAAGACTTACATACACATTTCTGGCCATCCCTACAAGTAAGCTTTCATGACAGTGTGCATGTATGTGGAAATGTGTATTTGTAGACATGTACATTGTTTAACATGTGCGTGCGTGCGTGCGTGCGTGCGTGCGTGCGTGCGTGCGAGCGTGCGAGCGTGCGAGCGTGCGAGCGTGTGAGCGTGTGAGTGTGTGAGTGTGTGAGTGTGTGAGTGTGTGAGTGTGTGAGTGTGTGAGTGTGTGAGTGTGTGAGTGTGTGAGTGTGTGAGTGTGAGTGAGTGTGTGTGTGTGTGTGTGTGTGTGTGTGTGTGTGTGTGTGTGTGTGTGTGTGTGTGTGTGTGTGTGTGTGTGTGTGTGTGTGTGTGTGTGTGTGTGTGTGTGTGTGTGTGGGAATAGCATGCTTGCTGAAACAAAGATGTAGGGTCACTGGCAACAAATGGCTCTCATTTGTGAGCAACGTTTAAATTAAGGCGATGGCACTCACACTTGGCAGGCTACGATTGATACAGAGGCAAAGACACAAGCATTTGCTGGGCTGTATTTTAAATAAAGGCGACGGCACTAACACTTGGCAGGCTGAAATTTCAACAGAGGCGATGGCACTCACACTTGTTAGGCTGAAATTCCAACAGAAGCAATGGCACTCACAACTGCTAGGCTACGATTGAAACAGAGGCGGTGGCACTCACTTGGTAGGCTGCTATGAAAAAACGCCCGTCCATTCCAGAGAATTGCCCAATGTAGGCCCGGCTGTCCATGCTGTCCACCTGTGTGTGTTAGTGTTAGTGTATGAACGCGTGTGTGTGCATGTGTGTGTGTGTGTGTGTGTGTGTGTGTGTGTGTGTATGGAAATAGCCAAATTTTACCTATTGACTAATGCATGGATTTGTATGATGGCAGCCTTGTTGAGCTGGTAAGGCAGGACTGGTGAAGCAGAGCGCGTGTAGTTGGAAATTTGGGTAGGTCTGATGAAGCAGAGCGCGTGATGTTGGAAATTTGGGCAGGTCTGGTGAAGCAGAGCGTGTGATGTTGGAAATTTGGGTAGGTCTGATGAAGCAGAGCGCGTGATGTTGGAAATTTGGGCAGGTCTGGTGAAGCAGAGCGCGTGATGTTGGAAATTTGGGTAGA
>Ga0307945_1000839_pt1 | contig 22654 bp, 24 predicted proteins | sample OrgLakmetagen228_FD_201818 | JGI IMG/M metagenome (GOLD analysis project Ga0307945, IMG submission 201818) | Saline water microbial communities from Organic Lake, Antarctica - #228 | ecosystem: Environmental > Aquatic > Non-marine Saline and Alkaline > Saline | place: Antarctica: Organic Lake...
TGTGTTCTTCAAATAGAGGCATGGAATTAACCTGACCTGACCACCAGCCAGGCCTGCCAGGTAATGCTGTCACATTCGAAACAAAGGAACTGCTTATTTCAGGCAAACAACATGAGCAACGGCCATTCATAGTCCCATCCCAAGAGCATGACACTGAGCTTTCAAGTTGGGCCTCTTTCTTAGGGAGACAAAGTGAGAAGTATAATGACCATTGAGCCATAAAGTCTTGGCAATGCTGTGTGAGCACGGAGCACGGAGCACGGAGCACGGAGCACGGAAGGAAACAGTCAATGAGTAGGTCAGAAGTCTCAATAAGGACACATTGTGCGTGCATATGTGTGTGTGTGTGTGTGTTTGTGTGTGTGTGTATGTGTGTGTGTGTGCGTGTGTGTGTGTGCGTGTGTGTACGTGTGTGGTTGTGTGTGTGAATGTGTGTGTGTGTGTGTAGCGTTTTAACAGAAGTATATCATTTATAATATACATTAATAATTTAGCGTGGACAACCATCGCCCGGGGATCTCCTCCCTAGTTTCGTGCTATGGATAGGTATAACCCCCGCCTATGGATGGGTTGCTGCTGGCGTTATGAGTTGTTGCCCTTAAGTGCAAAGAGAATAACTGTGGACTGCGCCAATCGGCAGCACTAGAATTATTAAAGCGTTTTTGGAGCTTGTGGCCGGTTTTGGTGCTTGAGGATGAACATATTCCTTTAGCCAGTGAGCATAAGTTTGCTATGCCATACATTATACATTGCACATTGCACATACGCATTGGATGCCAGCAGAGCCACTAACCCCAGATAGCACCAAGGTCTCTGCCCCCCTTGCCGAACACACACTCTTAGGAAAAAAGAAACCCAAGCAGAGTGAAACAACTCTTCACGTCAATTGAGGTAAACGAGCCACTTTGGTACCGGGTTTTGTAAGTCTCCTCCACCAGAGATCTCCTCCACCACAGAGGAAGTAAAGAGGGCGACGGTACTTGGAAAAGGGCACGTCTGGTGTGGAATTCATGCAACATAAGTGACGGACTTAGGAAGCAATCCTCTTGGCTAGTTGAATATCAAGATTTGATATCTTGGAGGGCTTCAAAGTGTGATTGCTGTAGATGTGCCATCCACGTTCAAAATAAAGGATGAAAATGAAGAGTAATGCTCCTTGAAAATGGTGCAGAACCCTGTGATCCTTTGTGGCGTTTACCTAGTTTTGGGTTCTCAACTGTGTCCTCACTGACTTACTAAACATGTCGTGCTCACGTTTTAAATGCACTGGACCAACGAAATTATGAAGTTCTAGCCCAGTTGAAGGCTTGGATGCTTCATTGGTCAATCCATTTTCACACACAAAAAAGTTTTGACGGCACACTGATCTTGACATGATGTGCAGGCTGATAACTCCCCGACTCGTGACCCTACATACTTCACCCTCCAGGCCGGTATCAGACCCAAACAGCACAACCTTAATTGCCAGCGGGCAAAGGGAGGCACCTGCTAATTTACGTCAATCACTCTGATGCCATATTGCTTGGCTACACACAAGTGGGTCGCTAAGGCCTTTCTCAATATCTCCCATCTTCTTTTTCATTCACTGGGAGAAAAGCCTTTCATTGCCTGTTGAGCAAGCGCAACACTTGTCTTATTCTCTCTAACTGTTGCTTTTTGTTTGCTGCTCTTTGCATTTATGACTTATTCATGATTTGCGCCTTGATACTTATACCCTATCCCATTAATGGCGATGTGAATCAACAATATGACACACATTCATAGAACATGATGCTGCTGCTACAAACGAAAAATAAAGAGTACAGATACAAAGAATGATTTTTAGAACAACAAAGTCAGCATGTGGCCAGACAATAGATTGCCAGACATATTTCCAAATTATGGTTTTGGTATATAAAGACGTTACATAAATACCGAGCACTACACAGTGACCACCACCTCTACATCACTCTCCAATGGTAAATCCATTTAAACAATCTACTCAATAGTTGCTACCAGCTCTGCCTCTACAATTGTATTTAGATGGCAAAGGATCTTAGGCAAGCAGCTCAACAGGACTATTTACGACCGTTCCTGCACGTTGCAGAGCTTGCAACGACGTCTGGAAAAGGGGCTCCTTGCGTTCTTGCTGTTTCAATTGATCTTTCTGGCTAGGTGCCTTGGTGTCCACCCACCCATGCTTATCTTCTCCCATCAACCCCATAAGGTCAGCAGAAACTGGCCAGGACTCAGCCGAACCATCCTTGGCTGTGGGTTTAGAACTGACCTGAGAGGGAATCAAAAGGAATGTAGTAGAGCATGGACTATTTGTTGCATTTATGTTTGGGAAAAACGACGCAGTCAGCTAAAAACACCCCCTATATCGAACAAGGAAAGGGAGACTTCTTGGTACTGCGCATCGTATAATTTCTGTTATAAAAACGGAGAAGCAAAATTGCTGGGGATCTGAAGGGCTCTTGCAAGCTTGATTTGAAATCAGCTCTTGATGCGAATTTCGTGAAAGTATTGGGATGTCACGACGTATCATGGTACCAGCTTAAGCATGGATTACAAGTATGGGCCATAGCTCGCCAAGCCCCCCCATAAAGGTGTGTTTATAACGTCTCCTCCCTCTCCACATGAGAAAGAAGCGACGGCTCAAGCAACGCAATGAGGAGGTGGTTTTGAGACAAGTCTGGGGAAAGAGCGAGTTCTATTCCGCTTGCATCGTGAGATGCATAGGGCTCTGTCATTATTACCAAAGAGAACACAACAACTAAGAGAAACCGGAGAAACGGGAGAAAACTAACGACTAAAATACCTATAGAAAAGAGGTGAGGGAGGGGGGGAAGTATGCTAAAGAAGGAGTTGCGTTCTCCAAGGAGTAAAAAGAATGGAGAAGGGAAGCAAAAACCTGAAAAACAACAGAAAGTGAGAACATCTCACTTAATGCTACACTTCAAGAACCTGAGTTCAGGTGTTTCACACTGAACTCATAAGTTTGTTACAAGAGAGCCATCGAAATTGGCCAAACGACCAAATATCGTAACCCCGTTGCTCACATTATAAATCCCAGCGAAAATCACACGATTCGTCCATACCACTGATTTAGCATGACAGGGAAGGGCATGAATGGCGCGGGACTTGTGCAGTGCATATTATAAGTGCATGTTAAGCATGAAGGTGAGCTTCTCACTTTTTAAAAATCACAGACCCAAATCAAGGCCCTTGAACTCAAAATGAACAGAGTATGGTGTGCATGATATTAACGCCACCCACATCCAAGAATAGATGAGAAATATGACGGCAAAATGAAAAAGAAATGATTGTTGCAGCGGCGACGTTCTCCCACGTCAGCTTACATAAATAGGAATTTAATGCTGATTACTTATGAGTTCAGTGTGAAAAACCTGAACTCAGGTTCTTGAAGTGTAGCATAAAGTGAGATGTTCTCACTTTCTGGTTTTCTCCGGTTTCTGCTTCCCTTCTCCATTCTTTTTATTCCTTGGAGAACACAACTCTCTCTTTAGCATACTTCCTCCCTCACCTCTTTTCTATATTCCAGTCTTTAGCTATCTCCCGTTTCTCCGGTTTCTCTGAGTTGTTGTGTTCTCCTTGGTAATAATGACAGAGCCCTATGCATCTCACGATGCAAGCAAAATAGAACCCGAGGATTTGCTCGTTCTCCATGACAGCTCAAGGAGGAGTGCATTGCTCTTGAAACAAGATCTGTGTAGGGCAGGCTAACCAGAGCTTCTAACGTCATTTAAAGCGTGTACATGCCCTGTTACTCTTAACTCAGAATGACAGCATGAATATTCATGCACTGTAATCAGTTATGGACCTTTTCCCTTTTGTTTTTACACCGAGTGCTTTCCTACAAACATGACTTTCACAGCTGCTTCTGCTTTCTTACAATGTCTTGTAATTGTTTTTGAGAAGACAGTGCAGAGACAATTATATTAATCTGCATCTTTTAGGGGCTTAAAAGAAACACGCTTTGGAGCTCCTTTGTCACAGACATAATTAACAGACCTGACCACAAATCTACCTAATCTCCTCAGTCTTGGAACATTGCACAATTTTGAAGCAATACTACCCTTTTTTAGGCTTCAATTTTGGTCACAAGGTTCAGCAGAGCAAAGTGACCTATGGAATTTGCTTTAAGGCAACTTGATGTGTGAGCGTAGCTTAGTCATACTTCTCCATGAGTCACAAGTTTGTTGAGCTTCTTGTTGCTTTCTCTTTAGTTCCGAATTTTGCACAACATCATCACCATGACCGTAGCGCACCTTCATTCCGCCCCGCTCAGAACTAGCTGCTGCGTTCTCCAAGCACGCAATTAAATCATCTCCTCCCATGAAGCTATGCCAGTACGCTCGCATAGAAGCTGCTGCATAGGCTAAACGCGCTGACCTGAGTCCATCATCCATGAGCGAACATTCACAGTGGAACAATGAAGCAGGTGTATAAAAAAACACTGCTTGGCAGCCAAGGGATTTGCTCCAGGCTTGCGTAGCAGATTACAAGTTATGACTGCATACCATGCTGCACGTTTTGAATGCTAAGACACAAAAGAGCCGTCTCCATAAATCAGGGTCAACCTAGACAGCTTCAGACTGCTTCAGAAAGCTTCAGACAGCTAGGATCCATGAGATATCAGTAAATTTAAGCGTAGTTTTCACCAAGCTTTTGAGAGCCACTTGATTGAATGAATGCATGTAATTTGCACAAGGCATCAAGGATGTTGCACTCTCTCCATACATGATCTGTTGGGGTGTATACAGCACATTCTAGAAATAGGGAGCCTTTTGAATAAGGGAGTCATTCCTCAGTGTGCTGGGGAGCTTGTCCCTCGTGCGCTCTGTTTACTTTGTCGCCAGACAAGCCTTCTAGACTATCTACACTATCATCGACAGCCAGTTTCAATCCCAGCTTGTCACCCTCCTATCTTCCATTCTTCTTTTCTTCTATGCGGTGGAGAAATGTGATCAAGGTACATGTCACCAAAACAGCTCTTTTCTATGATTTGGAAGTGCTTGTTTTGCTGCTCATTTTGTGTGCCTTACTGCTGCAGTAAGGTTTGCATTGTTTCCAATTTGGAAGCTCATTTATTCATTGCAGCCTCATGCACCTTGGCCGCTTCCTTGTGCAGTATACTCATCAATGTGGCATCAATAGGCAGAGGGGAAATACCGTAAGAACAATCCCTCACCTGCCCCTGTCCCCTGGCAAAGGCATTAGCAACGCAGCAGTGCTGTGTGCACCAGCATCGGCGTCACTCTTGCTTGAAGAGCCCCCTGGACATCTGCAGGTGCCTTCAGAGGTTGCTGTAGTAGATATTTTTCCAGGCAAGACTGGCTGCTGAGAATAGCTGTTTTGATTACCCTGGCTAGTTGAGGAGTGCAGCAGGCGCCGCCTTTCCTTTCTCTTGCCGTCTGTACCGCTGAATGTAGCAGGCCCCTTTTCTTCAGGTTCACGAAGCTGCCACATACCACCTGGAAGAGTTAGGCTGTTGATGATGATGTCTGGTAACATGCAATGTGTCAGGCAATTTGGAAAAAATGGTAGACCATAAGACAACGCAACTGGGAAAAGCACTAAACCTATGCAGTTCAAACGTTTATATGGAGTTGAACCACCTAGAAATTACTTTAAAATGCTTGACGCTTTGTACTTATCTGGTTTCTGCTTTGATAAATGTGAAGAGGTTGTCTACTGTGTGGTCACATTCCTTTATTCCTTGTCTGCTTACCTAAATAGCAACCTGGGTCACTTGTAGCTTGGTTAGCATGGCTGCTGCGACAGCTTGCTGTTGGGTGTCCAGTTGAGAGAGGCATGATTACACCTGGGTGAGGAACCGACTGCTGTACTTTTTATTGAATGTATAACCCTGGTATAACCCTAAAAATTGTGAGATCAAGGAAAAATTACGGAAAGTCTCTGGCGAGCTTGAATGCGAAAAGAAGAACAAAGGAAAAATAGATTACGCAGGCAGTGTGGGACCACTTCCCACATTAGTAAAGGCCTTTAATTAGTCCTGGACTAAGATTCAGGTACATTTCAGCAAACAAGGCTTCCCTATTTTGTCCTTTTGCTCGCCGTGAGCCATGAGCATTGTCATATGCAACCTTTGTATCACTTCCAAACCACCCGATTTGCTATTAACCATTAACTATAGCTTGAATAGCCTGACTCACCTGCCACTGGTAAACCCTTAGCGACAGCATCGCTTAAGCCATTGATGATCATTGTCAGCATGGCGTCTTTTCTGCGTGGTTTGCAGGAAGCGTTGGATTTTCAAGGACAAGTCAAGAAGGTGCATAGGTAACCACCATAGGCAGAAGTAAAGTCTCAACATGTGATTTCAGAAATAGGATCCTGACATACGCACTGACAAGAGCAAAAACTGCATTATTTCCATGTTGCCAATACAAAAGGGCAATTTCAGCGGAGTCACGCATTGCCAGCTTCAGTTGCAACACTGTAATTAAAATGCCACAGTGACTGCCTTTTTTCCAATTACATCTATTTTACAAGACCAAAAAGACTAGCTGTATAAGAAATCAATTAAAATTTCGCCATTTTTGACATCTCGTCAGGTGCCTCCTGGTGTCAGCTTGCCTTTTACTCCCCCCTTTTTTTGTGCAGTGTGAAGATATGCGCGATCAATGTTTTCTGTGTTGATGAGGGGATTATAATCTCAGCCTGTGTTTCTATTTTCTTATTGCTGATTGATTGGCTGGATTTATAGCAGAAGCTGACGGCCTATATAGCAGCATATACAAAATATTGAAGCAGGTAGGTATGAATGCATAGCAGCATTGTTAAGCTAGCAATCAGTAGCCAACATATCAAAAACGGTCTGTGACCCGACTGAGCTCTTTTTAAAAGCATACCGTGCTTTAAATTTGACCTACTAGTGTGTATCATATTTGGGGCTTTCGTATAGCTACGAGGTAGATACTTGCCTGCTTGGTGGACCATGTGGAAGAAATACATTCACAAGCAGAGGGCGCTGAATGCGGAGAGCATCCCGCAAATGTGCAGCCAGCTGCAAATAAATTATTGTGGTGAGCCATTTTAATTGAAAAACGTGTGAAGAAGCAGTAATAAGCCAAAGGGCTCTAGCTTGGCAATGTTCTGTACAATGAGCTAGTAAGAATGACACCTGCAGTCTAGTCTCTACTTTATAAAGGATGTATCGCAGTCTAAAAGTGATGCCACAAGAAACTGATTCAGACTTATAAATCACTGCTATGTTCTAACAGTGCTGTAGACAAAGTTGTAAGAGTGTAAGAAGCCCTTATTACCCAGTCATGCATCCAGGCAAGCTTGCAGTCGTCTGAGCATGAGAGCCAAGCATCTGGGGCCACAGCAGTCACAGAGACATCCAGCTGCAGGTGAAACAAACACAAGGTTGTGCAAGCTGGATGGCCATTGTAGGAATGCATGCAAATTGTTACAATCCAATGCTGGATCATCTGGAGCAGTAGCATTGTCATAAATCTGTGCAAATAATGCCTTAACCGCAATAGCAGCTAACAATGTTGATGAGCAAATTACGCCTTTTTTAAGCCTGGTGGCTGCAAGCTTACCTCGCTGAGGATAGAGTTATGCTGAAAGTCGGCGCCCTCACACTCAGAGAACTGTGTGGCCAAGTGAATGGGAGGAAGAGAGGTGCTCCAATCTCCCCAGCCGGAAGAACCTCCTTGGTGCAGAAGCCAAGGGAGCCGGCCCTGCATGTCAGAGGTATGGCAATGGTTGACATCTAGATTATTCTGCACTAGATCAATCGGCCAGAGAAAGATCACAGTTTCAGGCAGGGGAGCTTAAAAGTTATTGCGAGTTTTTTGTCCTTACATGTACCATGGGCGGATTAAGGTGAGTGTGGTGAGGGCTGGCTGGCCCAAAGACACCCTCTCCGCCCAGCATCACAAGGTGGTTGGAGTCCATGCTTCGCAGAAAGTTGGATGCCAGAGGTATCCAAGTCTGAAAGACACAAGTAGGGGGAGGCCAGTAATCGTTGTCATGTCTACATTTGAGCGGTGCAGTGATAACTTTCAGAATCAAGCTAAGAAAAAGATGGGCACCACAAGTAAGCAACCTGATAAACACATACAAGCATTATACACGACACTTGCCTGCAAAGCAGCCCCCTTGTTCTGCGGGTCCCTGGCACCCTCCATGATGTCCCTATCAGGCACAATGATGGGTCGTGAGTGAGGTCCTGCACTCGGCGTTGATATGCCGTGGCTCTTAGGGGGCATCGGTCTGTGACTGACACTTACCAGCCTAGAATAGCAGGGTCATCCCGATATGCAAGGCCAGTAAAGTGGTTTACTTGGGTGGCCAAGGAAGTGATGTAGTCATAGAAAAGGGCCTGTTGGAATGGCAAGAGAGCAAGGCGCCATGTTGGTGAGTCACAAGAAGGGAGTCACAAGCCCACCTTACAAGAAGGACGAGCGTATACCCCCAACGCAGCCAGTCTTTCCTTTGTGATTGGTGCAGTAAATACATAATGGACAAAGTTGGCAGGCACAGCGATCAATGAATGAAACATCAATGGTAGGACACGCACAAAGCTAGACATGCAACACTGTAGGTGCATCCTTATTTAAGAACGTGCATCCTTACTTAAGAACGCGCAACCTACCCTGAAGGTGTCTGAGCTGTAAAAGTCGCGGGCAGTCCCCTTTGGGTTAATCCATCTCACGTACTGAGACATTCCGCCCCTCACTGGACTTGAAGCACTGCTAAGTACAAGGAGCACACGCAAGCCATAGTGTCGAGCCTGCCACACTAGCCAGTCTAAGCCCTCACTGCATATATTTAAGAAATGTGTGTATGTTTGTGTAAGTTGGGGGATTTGTTATTAAGCTCAAGCGCGTGAACTCTACCAAGGGGCTAGCAAACTGTCTCATGGACTGCAACATATTTAAAACAGCACCGTTGGTAGTATGGCTTATCCAATGGAGGACATGAACAAGCCTGTGGTGTGAACTGGAACGGCAGATTCACCTGAGCACGTGGCTGTCCAAGATGCCAGGCATCACTTGCAGGGCACCTGGATTTTGATGGCCGTCGTGAAAGGCTAGCACTCGAATAGTGTTCATGCCCAGGCTCTGCGCTTCCCGAAATTCAGACAGCAGCTGCAAAGTGCGGAGCAGAGGTGCAATGCACTAATTAAGCATCACCGCTTTTAGCACAATGAGCAAAAGCCAACAAAATTGACCATGAGGCACACTACAACACCTGTCCACTTCAGTTGCTTTAACCTGGCTGCTGACTCAATTTCCCTCCATTTCTTTGCCTATCCCACCAACATACAGGCAGAAGCCCTACATTCCCTGGATCACAACAAGGAAAAAGTACAGAAATTTCCGGTCTGTCACCTTGTTCCGTCCTTCCATCCCACTGGACGCCATTTCCATTGCGTTAGCAGGTGCAGGGAATCCTAGAATGAGCCAGCGCTGAGAACCTAAAGCCAAAGTGTTCAGACCAGGGCGCACAAAAAGCTGCATGTTGCCCTCTAGTCCGCTTGCCTGAATTGCAAATCGCCGCCGGTGAAAAACAATTTCGGCATTTCGGTATCTTTCAGCACCATAGAGCACTTTCTGCGTTACGTTTGCTACGTTCTTCATTTTGGTTCATGTTTGCTGATTCAATTTGCTTTTGTACCGGCAATATGCAAAAATAGCAATATAAAAAGGGAGGCAGCTATCTTGGGTTTGTAGTGTAAGAATTGTGAATCGTGATGCAATAGGGTACTTTTTACTGCTAGCAGAGCTGCTGTGTCTTTGACAACACCAAGAAACAACTAAAGATGCCGACCTGAGAGGACTACATATCTCAGCATATGCACCCCTGCGCTCCACAGAAGGCCAAATAATACATGCCGGCATTCAGTGTAACCTATCTCATTGAGTCCTAGCCCCCCAAAGGACACCTCAGAACCAGTGGAACGTCGAAGGGACGGCACAAAATGATTAAAAGTGTGCACCACTCTGTACACCACCCTGTGGGCGAGGGTGGCACAGATCACAACAATGACTTGCATCTTTGTTGAGGGACTGGCTAAATCAAAAATCATTACGGATTGAGGATTTCAAGCTCCACGTTCACTCATTCACTTACACAACCAAGCTTGTTCAGAAAGTTCTGCCATCAATGTAAGTATCGCAGGAGTAGCGTATAGTCTACGGTTCTGGGTAAGTAAAATTTCTTCCATCTGGCACCCATTCGTGTCAGCATTTTATTCCTTGCTAATTTATGCGTGCTCCTTGGTCACGATTCACACTGTGCAGCTTTGGTATGAATTTTTGTTGCAACTCAATTGACCCTCAACAGCTGAAAGCATGCATGATCTACGTCTTATCAACGTCCCACCATTTGACGTGCAATGCGCCCTGGGCTTTGTGGTTTGCTGTGCCTCCAGCTGCCTGCACGTTGCAAAACGAGAGACAGCTCAACAAGAACCTCATCCAGCTGATCATGTCCTATGCTCGAGTATACAAAGAGTTCTGGCCTTTACCCTGGCTCATGGTTCCTGAACTCATCACCCATACGGTGGCAAAGATTTGCAGCCTACACAAGCGCCTTTTCTCTGATATATGCAAGAGCTTGCACAAAAAATGAGCCCTGACAAAATTGCAGCTCCTCACACTCGCTTGCAAGGCAAGTAAAAAAGTACGTACCGATGTCAATATAACGAGGGTTGGTGGCTGGGTCGAACAATGATCTCAGGTCACCAAGAGGTTTGAGTTGTAATTGTGCAGGCACAGACACAGCGCCCACTGTATCTGATCTGATTGGTGCTAGGTGATCTGGGCTGCTGCTGCTGCTGCTGCTGCTGCTACACTCACAGGGGTATCCGCTGGGTGTGCTGCCTATTTGACTGTGTGCACCACTCGACCACCCCATTGCTGATGCAATCCAGGCACTGATGCTTTTGGCAACGCCCCCTGACTCATCGCTTTTCTCTGCTGGCCTGCTTTGGGGAATTGGAGGGAGAGCGCGTCTAGGCAATGGCTTGACAGAGATGGAAGAGTGTGACTGTGGCTTGTAATCACTGTGTGAGCTTGTGGCACCAAAAACCTCAATGTTGCTCACAGGCCCCACAGCATCCTCCTCCACTCCTGCATTACGCCCCTCTATAGCATCTGCCTCATTTTCTGGTGAAGCTTTGCTGGTTGAGCTTTGCTGGTGGACGTTCGCTGGTGGAAATTCCTGCTTACCGAGCTCTCTCTCCCCCCCCCTGCCCCAGGCAGCGCTACTATCCTTATGTTCAGTACTCCCTTCTTGTTGTGGCACGCTCAACTCTGCTGCTCTTTCCTGGAGCTGCAAGGATATATGTGTTGGCAGATGTGTGGGAGTTTGCATGGTACGCTTCTGGGCTAAGATGGCTAAAATGCACTTGCTGACCTACCTCCTGGCATTAACCGAGCTCTGTGCCTTGCCTCTTGTGTCTTTTGCAACACTCACATTGTTCTCTGTGACCTCAGCGATGCTGCCACTGGGAGAGGCCTTGTGAAATGATGCGGCTGACTCATGCTGCTCATCTGTGGTAGGAGCAGAGGTCTGCAAATGTTTTATCTTGATCAAGGTTAGCACGTGGCAAAATGCTGGTCAACGAGGTAGACCTAGCTAGCGGATTGCTGCTACAAAGCCAAACACGTGGAATTAGGACGCGCTTTTTAGATTCATGATCTCTCTCCCAACAGTGTCGGAAAAAAGTTATCAACAGGAATCAGGATCATCTTAAATTGGGCCTAAAGCCAACTCAAAATTAAGATCTGTGATGACAGAGAATTTGTGACATACCTTCTTGGGTAACCTCTGAGATAGCTGGTATAGAAGAGGGCTGGGATGCAAAAGATGCCTGTTGAGCAATTTCAATGCTTTGCTGTGAGCTGGGATGAATAACAAGGGGAGGATCAGGTTTGGGCACGTTTGTCGTACTCTGCGGCTGGGAGGGAGGAGAAGCGAGTGTAGGTGGAAGATGAGCTCCAGTGAGCAACGCAAGGGAACCTGGTGTCTGTGCTGCGGACCACCTGTGTGTTTGTGTGTTTTTTGTGTGTAGTGTGTGAGTGTGCATGGCCACATGAACGTCGTAGCCGCATAACTAAGCAGCTGCTCATTGTTTGTGAGCATTTCACTTGCATGTCCTAGCAAATGCGTAATCACACTCGTTTGTGTGCTAGTCATTACAGTTTATCGAGAAAATAACAAAGGATTTCACCCTCACCAAATCATGCTGCCTATGGCTGCAATGGTGATCCACACCAGAAATGCAATGCTGAGACACCAGATGGGGCGCAAGCTACGCCCGCTGCTGCTGCTGTTGCCAAAAAGCCCCAGGGGTTTGCCTGCAAGAGGCCTTGTTGAGTCAGAGGCTGCCGCAAATCCAGGCACGCTGCTGCTTCTATAGATCCCCTTTTCTGGTGCGACTAGCCTACTCCACCTAACTCCATCCCTTCTTTCTCCGCCCGCTTTGTCATGGCGCACATCACAGTGCTGCCGCTGCTGCTGCTTCTGCTGCCACTCTACATCCCCCGTCTCTCCTTTTGAAAAGCCCTGCTGCCAAGCATTCCCCCTCCCCCCCCCTGCTTCCCAAGGATAAGGATAGAATTGGTTTGTGTTGGGGCCAGAATAAGGTGGAGAGGGGGGAATTTGCTGTGAGTTCAAGCCGGCCGGCCTGTGGAAGGCGAAGGGATAGGGTGACGGCACCCCTCCCTCACTTCCCCCCCACGCCCCCTCCTCGTCCCTGAACTGCTGCGCCCCAGTACCAAGCTGAGGATGCTGCTCGCAGCCCCAAGGAGGAAGCGCGTGCCAGCCAGGTTCCCGCACTGAAGGTCAAAGATCACATTCTTTTAATTCTTCCACCTCGGTTAGCGCAAGCGACAGGAATTTCCTTGCTAGCTAATTGCGTACCCTTGAGCTAAAGAATATCCCTTACCCGGACCGTAAGTTGGACGGCCCTCCCAGTTTGTGGCTTCGGCTGGATCTGCTGCCCCTGTGTGTGCCATCAGGCCATCAAAGTACCCTGGTGGCAGGCGCTTGCTGTTGGTAGCAGGGGGGGGTGGATGAGCATAAGAGGAGGAGGGGTGGGGCTGCCCTCTGAGTGGAAGTGCATGTGAGGATTGCTGATCTTGGGGAGTTTCAGGCCGATGCAGTAATTGGAAAGCGGCTTTTGGTGAAGGAGCAGGAGGCAAAGGGCTCATTGGCTGACAGCTGCTGCAGCAACGGCACACGTGGTGAAAACTGAATTCTTTCATGCTTAGAGGGACAAATAGGTACGTGGGAGTGCCAACACGAGCCACTCACAGGGAAGAAATGTAACGTCCGTCGTCGATATACTGATTTCCGATTAGAGCAAAAATGGAAATTATTTGAGACAATGCAAATTTGTTTTTAGAGCGGGCAATCGCTCGGTTTCCACGTCGAATTTGCTAAAGTTATATCAATTTAAATCTAAAATGACCTCTACATATCAACATACTGGCCGCTTATAGCATGCATGAATGGAATGGTGAGGCGCAACTGTGGGGATCGGAATTGGGACTAATGAAACATCACTGCTGTGAAATGCAGCACCAGTTACCATCATTGCCCTCAAGCAGTGCCGCCGGGGTCTGACAGCGCCAAGGAAAGTAGATCCGATCGAGGTCAAAGCTCTGAATGCAACGCACAGAACACAACAAGGTCTGAGACGAAGCATCTGAGTGCCGCAAAGCAAAGGATAGCGTGAAAATCCTTGCATTTATCTCTCCCCTCAGTCCTTTGGGTACGGGTACTAGCAGCATCCTTTTTGCACACGCTCTGGAGCCTCGTGGTCTTGGTTCTTAAGGAGCCAAGAAGCTTGCCCACATTGAAATGATATCTGTCAACTGTGCTGCCAAACTTGTCCATAACATGTTACAGATACCTGACTTGCCCCTCCCGGCAATATCTTTCATATAATGTATGCATACAGAAGAAAATAAGTGTTGGTGTGTCAGTTCACCCAGCATGAACAAGCATGTAAATGACAACACTAAGGAGAAAAAGGAGAAGTGCGATCGATCACCTAGCGTAGAAGCCGCGGATGGCAGTCCACCTGTTAAGAGCGAGAAAAAAAGAAAGGGAGTAGTCTTCGTAGTATGTTGTGTGCAAATTTTTACTGCAGCCGCTGCCGTAGTCATTTTGTAGGGCGTGGTTTGTTTTCGGGTTTGTAGGGAGGCTACGTACTAAGGTGTTCACCAAATTTCGGCATTCAAACAATTTCAAACGTGTCCTTTGTGGAGATCCAGTCTTCGATCTGAGTGGATGTCTTGCGTCAGAAATCTGTTCCAGACCAAGCCTGCAATTATGTTAATTTTGCATTTTGGAGATGAGAAATCTACAGTTCCTGCCAAGCTGGTGCCCAAGTGAATGCTTTCAAAACCTTGGAGCAGGACATTAATTCCGTGCCTGCCTGTTTACCCGTAATCCAAGAGACAGGTCAACAAATGTTTTGCTGATAGGGATCAGATCGCAAGACAAACTAGGACGCATGCCAGTTGAGCAAATAGTTTCAATTCCTGAAAAGAACCCGTCCTTCCTTGTAATTGCTGTGGCAAGAGTCTGCATCCTTATGTAGTTTAACCCACATGCTTCACTTTTTTGTGAAAGTAACACGCAGGTGGAGTAAGCCGTTATACTGTTTTCCGCTGGTCGCATTACTAGGTCTATCGGAAACGACGTAGTATTTCTTCTTTATTATGCTCCAGATTCTGCTTAGTTACAGGTTTGGATACTCACCTAAGGGTGGGGGTGATCTAATTCTTGTACATCATATATCATTTATTCTCATAAAGGTAGGTTCTTCTGATCATTAGGTTCGCTCCCTCCCCGAACCCCTGCTGCGCCTTTGTGCTTTTTCTCGTCACTTTGTTAAGCATTGAAGCCATCTGCCATCTGCCATCTGAAGATAACTAACGGTCAGATTAATTCCACTCGCACATCAATCGAGGGAGATGCACTTTAATACTTGCACCATGAAACTCCTCGTACTAAGAGGAAAGACAGTTTGGGGATCCAAAGGATTGCTCCAGAAATCTGAAACAATTAACCCGCACGAGCAAATGTCAGGTTAAGCAAAATTTTATCGGGTTTAGAATAAATCCCCCCCTCTGGAAGGAAAAGAACAAGGGCCGAGAACCCAATGTTTGACCTTTGGTCAAAGGTACACAAATTCCTCAGCTTGCTTGCAGGATGTGCCTGCCTTTACACATATAAGAAAGAGAAGCAAGTGACTTAAAATTGACGGACAGTGCGTGCGAGCTAGACCTGACTGTCTGCTGATTATCCTGCAAAACTTGCGGACTTGATAAGTGCGTGCATGGTGAAGCACACAATTCTTCATCATCCTCTTTTTTTTACAACCACGGGATCAATATAACCAGCAGAAGAAGGCAAGACAGCTCACAAACTTCAAAAATTAAATCGCTAGGGTCCCGTTCTTCCCGCCGAATGTGAATTTTTACACTGAATGTGAAGATTGTTTACAAACTAATTTTTAAATATTATACCGTATAGTTTGTGAAAAAAACAATGTAGGTCATGGAAGATATTTTTGAGCCTGTCCACGAGGTGGTGGACATCAGTGTTCAAAAGGGCCATGCAGATGGTGTAAGGTGGGCATGGCACAATGGCTGTACAGGAAATGAGCCAACTCACGGTTTAGGGAGCAGGGCAACCAATTCCACGCTTCGTCTTGAGCGCATGCAGGGATGGCATGGTAATGGGATTAGAAGACGGCAGGGAGCTGGGACTGCAGAAAGGATATGAAATAGGTATGTGCCGTTACCTGCAACGAAAGGTGGAGCAAACCATCCGTGAATCCTACACGTGTAAGATTTACGGATCCTCAGCTCTCAGCAACCTTGCCAATGAGTGCAGGGATAGAGGTTGGGTTTTACGCTGGATGTGTGCGCACATGGCGACAACTGCAGGCCTTTGGCCAGAATGAACAGGCTTCATCAAGTAGGTGCACTCTTTGTGCGTTAGAAACATTTCTGTATTCCTCCCTTTGTCCTTGTCCTGTCCATCTGCCGCTCCCCTGACTCCTTGCCAGGGAAAGCTTCGAGCAGCGGCGAAACCACCCCTTCACACGAAAGCAAGGACACCTTGCTGATTCCTGAGCGTGCTGAGCGCGGGCTGGCGGTGCTGGAAGAGCTGCTATCGGCGTTTCCATTAGACAATCCACAGGTACGCACGACTGGCTCGCCAGTGACGGAGTGCTATTAACCAAGACATCCCCAGTTTCTGTGTCTTCTTCTCCCCTTCAATAGTTTGCCTTCATTTGGCACGGCAATTGCCTTTCTCAGCAGAGGGGCACTAATAACCGGGGTACGATTGACAATATTAATATATAGGTGACATACATAGCTTCCAGAATGCTAGGTGTCGGATTTTGATGGTGCAAAGATGTGGTGCGAGAGTTCCTAAAAAGAATGGCCTTGAGATCGCCTTGTAACATCTGTGCCACAAGGAGCTGCCCTCAGTAGTGTAGTCCCCAATTGAATCAAACAATTCTGCAATGCTATACTAAATGGAAGTGTGTCATAAGAACGAAGACCGCAGAATGAAATTTGTATTGAAGCATGGAGCACTTTTAAGGCAGCAAGCACTTTTCAAATGTTTAGCTTAAATTGAACACTCTATCATGGATGGACACAGGATGAAGCGTTGCACGACTTGCTGGAGCGCCTGCGTGGCAGATTTAAAGCCATTGCGTCCATCATGGGGCTGCTGCAGGATTATTTTCCGCACACACAGGAGGCTCCGGCAAATAGTCTAAGCTTCTGATGCTTGTTTTATTGTGTATTTCTGAGCAGGCACTTCTGTGGCTTGGCACTTCTGCACTTTATGAAGGTTTGTATTTTGTATAGGTGTGTGTCGTCCTGTACGTCCTGCTGTCTGTTGATGTAGAGCCTGCCGGCAAGTGATGAGCTGAGAAACAAAGAGAGGCACTTCACTTTATGTCAAGAGCTTATTAATGTTTTGTTTCCCTTTCTTTTCTTACTTGTGTCGTTTTATTAATTCTGCTACAATTAGGGAGTTGGCTGCTTCGTCATCTTTATTCGGGAAATAAAATACTTCAATCTAAGGAACTCTACAGCGTGTTTACAACATCGGGTGGTTAAGATTACAGAGTTACAGATAAAGCCACCAGTCAAAACGTGCGACTGCTAGGCTGCATATGTAACAAGGGTAAAAAGGTTGTTGTTGTAGCACCTACAAAAAAGCCCTTGGAAAGGGAAAAAAGGCACAACGTTTCAGGTTACCTTACCTTAAGCCTTAAGGTTACATCGCTATATGTGCCTCAGGGGCATCTGAGAAAAGCCTGTAACCACACCTAGCTAAAAAAGTGTCTACGAAGAAAACGCGGATAAAAAAGTTTGGAAAAGAAAAAGAGAGTTGAGTATGGTTTAAGAACTAGCAGAAAAAATGTTCGGTCTGGCACAGAGAGTTCTGAAGGAAGCCGTGCTCCACGGGTTGAATCCACTTCCAACTAAGCCGTTAGTTTTTGGTATTTTTTTTAAAAATTTATTTATCAGATTTAAGTCGGTTTGATGCACTGCTCGAGATCCCTGGCTTTGCAAGCAAAGGGTTCATCAGCAAAGGCATACAACAAAAGTATGCATGCCACACAACAATGGGAGGGAGGTAGGGCTGCTAGCACCGAAGCACATGGTCCTTTCTTGGTCTGCTTGATCCGAGCATGCTCTGGCTGGAAATACAGGTACCATGGCAAGCAGCTCTTCGACAGTGGCTGTGCCATGGCTGAAAGAACGGTGCGTCTGTTGCTTACGTGCGAGGTTTTCTTTACCCGCTCTCTGCCTTGCTGGGTTTGCTGAGCGAGTTTGGACTGCCTTGCATGTCTTCAATACCATACTCGTATCTTCCGTTCACCCAGTCAAACGTAACTTCCGACAGGCTGCATCACGTAAAGGTTCTTGATGCCAGCTGGTACATGCCTGCGCAAGGTATGTTGCAAGCTAGCACGTGCTTGGTAACATCAACGCTCACCCCTTGGAATTGTGCCGCACAGCACGCGATGGCGCGTCTGAACACAAGTTAAAGCGAATTCAAGGTGCCAAGTACTTTGCTATTGACGAAATAGCGGACCCCTACAGCTCTCTTCCCCACATGCTGCCCAGTGAAGCTGGCTTTGCAGCTGCAATGGACGCCTTGGAGATAAAAAACGAGGTGATACACCATTTCTTGTACCTCATGTGATAGAATCTGCGCATACAATTCACAAATGCTTGCACACACATAAATGCACAAACGTGCACGCATACGCACACGCACTTGCATGCGCACACGCATACGCATTTATCTTAATTCGCCTTTAATACCGTGGCACTGCCGCTCGTTTTGCAGGACCATGTGGTATTGTATGACGGCCTCGGGTTATTCAGCAGCCCTCGTGCCTGGTGCGTATGGCTGCACAACACCTTGCTGTCAGAATTCATGTTATACACGAGCAGGAACGGATCCCATGCTGCTTTTCACACACCACCTCATGTGTCTGCTCTCTCCCAGGTGGACATTTCAGTGCTTTGGACACCGACGGTGGGTTATGCTGCATCAACATGCTTGTGGGAAATGAGAGACAGCAATATCTAAATAGGAATAAGGAAGAGAATAGGTACTGTTTTAAACCTCACAGAAGTTTTTTTCTGACGATAAGCGCAGAGTCTCTGTACTGGAGGGTGGCCTGCCAGCCTGGGAGGAGTCAGGTGGCCTGCTTAGCACAGAGGCTGTATCAGATGAGCAGCTGCTCAAGGCAGGCAAGGCAGCTCGCAATCCACCCCCAGTGACTGACTATAAAGCCAAGTTTCATCCTGCTCAGGTATGTGAAGGGCAGGGGTCGTGTGTAAGTTGGATGGCCAACAGTGTTGTATTAGGCTGGATGGCTAATAAAAGGTAGGAGGGGCGCGCTAAGCAAACCCCTCCCTCAAAGAAAATCTCCCTCTAAAGTCGTAAGAAGAATCGCCGATACGACTTGACACGTTTGCTCATGAAAGCTATTCACCTCAAGCAAGTGTCCTTTGTGTGGATGCAGGTCCGCGACGCTGCAGCAATGTTAGCCAACGTAAGCAGCAGAGCAGAAGCTGTGATGGACGCACGCAGTATTGGCAGGTTCCACGGTAAGGAGCCCGAGCCCAGGCCAGGCCTTCGTGGTGGTCACCTCCCAGGTAACATTTTAACGGAAAAAAAGGAGTGGGTACAGGTACTGGAAAAGCTCGACCGAAGGCATCAGCAGCCGGGGGGACTGAGCTTCTCTTGAGAAGAAGGACACCAAAAGTCAGGATAGCCATTCCCAACCCAAAAAAGGGAGCCCCTTTCCTGAACTGCACATCTGAGGTCACCCAATGGTTTCTATACATAAATGTAGCACCTCTGCATAAAAATTTATGAGTTTGGGGTCAAGGGTGAGAGTGGGGGGCTGGATTTGTGGCATTTCCCTGCCAGAAAGGTGGTATGGGTGTAGAAATGCGGGTTTTGGTCCGAAATTCATCAACTCTTTTGTTGCCAAATAGGTTTAGGGTCAAACCATACCCATAAGAGCAAAAAAAGGGGTCTGCAAATTTGCCCCTAAACTTTAGGGGCAAATCTAAAGGACAGTGCGTGGGCCTGTTTGCTGGGCAAAAATGGTGCATTTCTGGAAACCCTGGAAACACGCTTTCTGGCCACCACCTGGATGTCAGTAGCCCTTCAGTTTTCTCCCAAGGCATGCCCTGTCAAGTATCATGGACTGGAATGCTGGGGTTGGGCTGTGGTGGGCAGCAATAGCTGAGATTTTCAAAGGCAATGAATTCAAATTTCACTGCCTGCCCACACCATTCCGGGATGCAGACAGCCTTTTTGGTCCATAAAATTCAGAAGTTGAACAATTTTAGTCTTACCTGACGCTCTCCTGATGCTCTTGCACGTGCAGCTCAGAGGGCCAAAGGGCCCTCGCATAGGCTCGCATTGTGTTTATTAATGATTGCCCCCCTCGCATTTCTCGTATTGGGGTTTATTTGTTGGGTTTTTTTAACCTTGCATACGTTACAGTACCCTGTGGTATCAACACAATTTTCCGAGACATCAGCAAGGAGTAGCAAGTGAGATAAGGGCGAATAAGGCAGGGCTCTGTGCATTGAGGCATGTTGCGAGGCTACATATAAGCCGGCAAACCCAAATTTCTCCCTGCAAGTAGCGGCATGAGCATGGCATTGAGCGTAAGAATATCTCTGTGCTCCTCACACGTCGTTTTTCCTTGTCCTCAATCCATCAACGACAGAACTGCTGTGCACATACAGGCTCTTGCTGTGTACCTTTTCCTTCTGTCCTCAAAGATGGCAAGCAGCTCAAAAGCCCAGAAGAGCTAAGTCAAGTGTTCTCTTCAGCTGGGATCAACGTGAATGAGCCTGTCGTGGCAAGCTGTGGCAGCGGCCTCACAGCCTCCATCTTGGCCCTGGCCATCCATCAAGTAAATGGTGGCAAAGTGGTGAGTGCCGGTAAAGATATTCTTTCCTCTCACAAGTGAGTCTTCAAAAAGGACGCTTGTATTAAAGAAATTGGATTCCACATACACTTACTATCCAGGTGGGGATAAGTGATCAAGTGGAATGAATAAATAATGCTTTTCTTGCTTATACCGCACAATTATGTTAACAGTGTCTTAACACGTCTTTAGACACGGCAGCACCCCGCTGGTTGGTACCTAAAGTGCTCAATGTTACACGCAATTGCAGATTCCCATTTATGACGGCTCTTGGAGTGAATGGGGAGCTTTGCCTGAAGTACCTATAGATACGTGATTACTTGCTCCATGCATTTACACTTCATGGGTTTTATTTGCTTGTCGGTCTACTGCTACATACAACCAAGCTACAATGGTGTTCAAGGTTCATGCTCCCCTTTGTAATTTTTAAATGGGCTTCATTCATTTCATTTGTAGAAAATCCATACCTCTTAAAGTTTCACCTGAAATACAAAGAGTAATATATAATCCAGGGAACTTCAGGGGGTCTTAAAAACCTTCGGCTTTCCCTCACCCCCAAATTTTGTTTGTGCGGGACGTCCTCAGCTGGTATCCCCCAAAGTGAAGAAATGTGCGGGTAAGTAAGGGTAAATTTCTGTCTGGGTTGCTGGCGCAGCCCAGGCTTTAGGGCATTTAGGAAGCAGTCACAGCAACGTCAAATTATGCGCACGCACGACAAGCACAGACATGCATGCGTGCATCCATGCGCGCATGCACTACAGGCAGTGTTACACGCACATGCCATGCTAAGTGCCATGCACACGCACGCGCAAATTTAAGCACCATCTATGTTTCCATGAGCAAGCACGCACACACACATACACACATATACATGTGCAGCCATTTACGCATGGGCAGACACGCACATCGCACGTACAATACTTGCAAGTCCACGCCTGCACATGCAGCATAACTCAAACACCTTCAAGCATACAATCGCATACACATACACGAGTTTGTGCAGCCGTATGCACAGTGCACATTGCACCATGCAAGCACTCACACGTACACATGTGCCATGCACACGCATGCAGGCAATGGAGGGCACCATCCACATTTTCATGCGCAAGCATGCACATGCTCATTGAGTGACTGGTGATACCGTAGTATACGGAAGTCCCACACATACGCAGAGCGCATGCTGTGTCTCTAGGTGCCCATCAATGAGCATCACAGGGACATGGTCTTCCTGCTACTCTACTCCCTGCACTCCAAGAGCTGCTGCTCTTGGGCTCCTCCCTGGGGCACTTATCCCTACATACATGAGTGAGTACTCATACAAGCGTCCGCTGCCTTTCCACCCCGCACCCTGGAATCCCGGGCTCCTCTCCATCGATATCACATTTTCATCCGGTTAGCCCGGAATGGCCCTTCAAATTCTGGCTTTGCCCTCTGGGCAAACCCAAATTCTGCTTAGTAAGTGCGGCGCCCGCACGGGATGAAATTCCTTGATATCATCATGAATGAATAAGAAACAGGGAAAGAGTCTTGTGCCAGGCAACATGTTACTGAACTACTGACACAGCTTGTTGAAATCAATTAGTTTTGCATTTAAAAAACCTACATTGCTTTTAGGTCGTCAGAGTAGGAAAGCGTAATGTGCAGGCAGTCCTTCCCCACATGAGTTTGGAAAAGGAAGCCACTTGGAAATTGAGCACTAGCGGACTCTTCTTCGCTAGCAGACAAAAAGTTCCAAAAAACAATTTTGGTCCAAAAAAGGCCAGACACATTTGACTCGTTTGGCTCTCAGACAGAAGAGCATTACAGTACTCGTTACCAAAGTGGCTCCTTTTCCTTAGTTAATGTGGGGAGTGGTTTTCACTGCCTGCATAGTTTTTCTTTTCTTTTCATTAACTCTTGAAGTATATAACAACAACTTTAGAAATTTCCCTCTCTGTGGTGGTTTCCAGGACTTGGTGCCAAAGTGGCTCTGTTTCCTTCATCAATGTGGGGAGTGACCTTTCACTGCCTGTGCAGCTTCTATTTTACAAGGGGTTACAAGGGGTTACAAGGATGGCCTACAGCCCGAGTCTCTGGCTGATGGCAATTGGCTGGTGAAACAAAATCAACCAGTGTCGAAAATTGAAACTAAATCTGACACAAACTTGAGGA
>Ga0307945_1000849_pt1 | contig 22567 bp, 23 predicted proteins | sample OrgLakmetagen228_FD_201818 | JGI IMG/M metagenome (GOLD analysis project Ga0307945, IMG submission 201818) | Saline water microbial communities from Organic Lake, Antarctica - #228 | ecosystem: Environmental > Aquatic > Non-marine Saline and Alkaline > Saline | place: Antarctica: Organic Lake...
TGTGTGTGCGTGTGTGTGTGTGTGTGTGTGTGTGTGTGTGTGTGTGTTTTGAAAAACACTGGACGGTTTCCCAGAGTACAACAACTAGCTGATACTTTGAATTGATCACCTGTGCCTGTGTGAAGGGGCCAAGGAGGAGAATACATAGCACTACAAATTCCAACATATCCGTGTGTCCCAAAAGCACGCATGTCAATTTGTCTTGCACATAATAAGTAAGTTTTACAGGTAAAACCAATAACTAATTGCTTCTTCGTCCGAGGCATGTTTCCGACGGTGAGCCCCCCAGGCGGGAAAGCCTGTCCGCTTTGCAAATGGAATTTTAAAGATTAAACTAGATCAGTTTCCTCTGTTTCTTTTGTTTAGCCAGGTGTAGTTTCAGGCTTTTTCCAAACTTCCGCTGAGATGCCCTTTGAGGCATATATAGTGATGTAACCTTACCTTACCTTACCTTAAACTAGATAAGTTGGGTGGACAAAAAAGAGGCAGCGTTCAAGTGCCTGGAGAGCAGAACTCCAAAAGGAAGTCACCATGCCGGAGTAGTGTATTCCAAATTTTAGGGCGTCTTTAGGGCGTCTTTCTTTTATTTCTTTTAAAGGGAGAAAAGCCCGCAGTTTGCACTAAGCTCAGCCTCTCTGAGATGAACTATAACTTGCACCAGCATTTTCGTCTGTTGATTCGTGTTGATGGTGATAGGACGTACTTGAGAGGCTCCTTCATAAAACTGGGGACCAACACAGTCTGTTTTAGCAGCTGCTCCGATTGAGAATTACGAACTCAAAAAAAATGGGATGGGTTTATTATTTGTTCATTGCATCGCTGCAGCACAAAATTCAAAAACACCTGTGTGTCAAATGAAATAGAGCACGCAAAAACGAGTTCTTCCGTTGCAGCTTTCCATCCCTACGATTGGACAATACACATGTAAATGCATCCCACGTCCTCTGTCCGGTGGCTTACATCTATGCTCTGCTGCTCACATATTTAATTGATCCGGGTTGGGAATTCCCAAAGTTTTGGCAAGTGCTTGCATCTTCTCCTTCATGCCCTGCACAAGCATTTTGGCACAAGGGAATCATTGCATGAGGGATGAGAGAAAGGGGAGGAAAAGAGTCCATCCCTCAAATGTCAGAAGCGCATGTGGTATGACGACAAAAGCCGAAAAGGCTGCGTAGGTGCCCACATCAGGCAACCCACACTGTAACGGAAAACGATAGTTGGATAGACAGTAAGAAAGCGCCTTAGCAAGCCTCAGCTTCTATACTTCAGGAACCAATTTGCAAAGTTCACCTTTCTATTCCTGCCACATTGCGGTATAGAGCCAACGGCACTTACATTTAAACGGTGGACGCCATATTTGATGCGGTTTGAACCGTGATTTTGCATTGTCACGGATGGTTTGGCTAATTACAGATCCAAGATATACGCAGAATTGCCACATATTTGCCAAAAAAGATCATTGCACAACCCTTATATTACCGCCCTTATTAAAGTTTGGGAGGCGGTAATGGAATTGCTCCAAACGGATGTTGTAGACTCATTTGTTTTTGGAGGGAACAGTAGGAGTAAAATTTAAATATTATCAAGTTTTTTATAGAATATTTTTTAAGTTTTTGGAACTTTCCAGGGCATTATTGGCAACTTTCAAGGGGAGCGGCGTGAACAGGCCAGCGACAACTGTTGTTTGATTGCTTTTAACTAACTCCAGTGTTTTTTCTTTTGAAGTGTTTGTTATGGGTGGTGGTGAATACGGTAAAGGCGGTGCGTGAAAACTGTGTTGCAACGCTGATGTGGGTGACTTTATTCCCCTGCATCAGGGCTCAAACTTACCGCAACACTCTTAGTATGGGCATCCTGCATTGCCAATGTGACTCGTTTTGACATCTCCTGCAAAAGAAAGGTTGACGGAACAATCCCGTCGACAAGTTGTGTGCTGTCATTGTGCTGATTGCCAAGCTGGATCAACCAATAACAGGCTGCCTTGATGCTTCCGATATTTGATATCCCACGCTACCTGTGCTTTGTAAGAAAAAAGAAGATGTTCCTGGAATGAATGCAAATATTTCTTGTCATCCCACCTCTTTTCCCGTTTCCATCGCTTCCTGGGTGATATCAACAGACTTGGGTGCCTGGTTTCCCGTCATGACCACCTGCACATTATGACGAAAATTTTGGTGACGAAAGGGAGCCAGAAAGGAAGCAATTTGTTGATTTTCATGCAAGCAGCAGTTCTGAAGAGAATGGGCCTTTTCTGATGTTGTGTCGGAATTACGTGTATACTTTTGTGACTCATCACGCATAGTTATTGAAACATGAATAACGAGTGTCAAACCTACCCGGACAGTCTCCTCCTCATCAAAGCCTTCAAACTCAGTCCTGTTGGCGCAGGCAGTGTGAGTGGAGGTGGCATCACATTGGTGCACTGATTACTAAGTGATTGGAACCATTACGACACGAAGCACATCAGCCTACTCTGCCAGTTCTTGCTGCACGCGCTGTGTCTCCTGCTGCACCAGCCCTTGAGCCTTTTTCACGCTCTCCATCAGGTTCTTCATATCAAAGGGGTTGCCACCACCTCCTCCCTCCTGTGTGTGTATGTGTGTGTGTTGTGTGTGTATGTGTGTGTGTGTGTGTGTGTGTGTGTGTGTGTGCATGTGAGTGAGTGAGTTTATAAATGTGTGTGTGTGAGTGTGTGTGAGTGCCCGCGTGAGCAGTGCGCGTGTACGCACGCGCACACGAATACGCGGTCAGCTTATCTTTTGCAAGCGTCTGCCATGCAACAGTGGTGACACTATGTTCCATACACGAAACTGCTGCACACATTGTTGATTTGTATGGTGAGGCAGCTGTTGCCATCTTTGGTTGGCCAGCAAATCACTACTCCTCTGGCTCTCTCCCGACCCACCTTTCCTCCACCAAATAAGTTCACGCGGATGTTTCTCTTCAGCGCGTTTGGGGCTCTGCTGTGCACCCTGTTTTGCGCGCATTGGTGGAAATTGCGTTGGTGTTTGACACATAAGCTACCGGGGGGCCAGATGCACAAGCGCAATTTAAATGTGGGCGCACCGCAAGCATTTCCGCTGTGCATTAGCACACGATGGCCGGCCCTGGAAGATGGCGGAGTGGGAGGAGAGGAGCTGCATGGTTTTGAGTTTAAATCTAAATTACCTACAATACTTGTGAAACCTTGCGAGTATACTTTGAAATGGCTAGTCAACAGTGGTAATTAGATGCCCCTGAGGTATTCCGAGGGACAGCAGCACAGTGATGATGAGGAGAACAGCAATAACCAGGTGGGCACACGTAGAGGCTCATGCAACTGCACTTTTGTACGTGCATATTTGTGCGAGTGTGCTTGTGCATGTGCGTGCGTGTGTGTGTGTGTGTGTGTGTGTGTGTGTGTGTGTGTGTGTGTGTGTGTGTGTGCCCGTGTGTTTGTGTGTGTGTGTGTGCGTGTGTACGTGTGTGTGTGTGTGCGTGTGTGTACGTATGTGTGTATATGTGTGTTTGCGTGTTCGTGCGTGCGTGTGTGTGTGTGTGAGAGAGAGAGAGAAAAAGAGAGAGAGAGAGAGAGAGAGAGAGAGAGAGAGAGAGAGAGGGAGCATGTTTGTGCTTGTGCGTGTGTGTGTGTGTGTGTGTGTGTGTGTGTGTGTGTGTGTGTGTGTGAGTGTCTGTGTGTATGCAAGTGTGTGAGTTTGTATTGTATCTGAGTGCTTTGCTCTTGTGTGTACATATTGCTTTGTATAGTACACCAATCTGTCCTCCTGTATGTGGAAAATGCGCAACATGGTACTAGGGCTTTTAAACTGGGAGTGTTTGATTATAGAGACAGTGAGAGCGCGCTTTGTTATGTACAGTGCAAGTGCTCAACTTGTGTAGACGACATCCTTGCACGCTTGTTGTTGGCTACACGCAGAACGACGATGGGGATCTGTATCCAGCTGATGCCTTGACAGAGATAGATCCTGGAGGTGATTTAGAGAGACACTCGTGAAACTGTGCACACCATCCATGTGTCAGCCACCTGCTCTGCACCTGCAAATGTGTGGAAGCAGTATGTTGTTTTTAATGCTGGGGAGCTACCACAGGGCCTGCATCGCGTCTCTGAATTGTTCTTACACATGCGCAGTTGAGCCTCAGGAGCCTGAAAGTCCAGCCCCATGTCAGGGCCACCCCTCCTCTGTCCCGATCCAGCAGCCCAAGCCCACCCCTTCCTCCCTCCAGGGCAATGAACAGCACGCACATTCTCCTAGCCCCCGTCACGACCCTTCCTTCTGCACTCCTGCACGTGACCGCAATGATCCCTCTGCTCCAAACACACGGCCCAGCCCCTCCACCCCCACCCTGTCCCCGTCCACACCTGCCTCAAGCCCTCCTCCCTCGGGCAACAATGACTCCATCGGTAAGGGTCCCTCAAGCCCATTGTCGACGTGTGTATATGTGTGTTGCGTCCACCGTGAGCGTTGTGATATGAGGAGGGTGCCTGCCTTTCCTATAACACTTGGTCTCTTTCTTCTCTGAACGGTGTTTGCCTGCAAACATTACAGCCACAAAGCATGCATGTAAACATGCCCCAGTCATGTACAGCATGCGTAACTCAGTACCGTGTACACATGCACACATGTTGTGTGCGTGCCCTTGTCTTGTACGGCGTGTAATGTATGACTCAGTACTGTGCACACATGGACACATGTTGTGTGCGTGCCCCAGTCTTGTGTGGCGTGTATGACGTGACGCACATCACTTAGCATAGATCTGATCAGGTTTCAAACTTCAGGTTCATCAGGGAGCCTCCAGAATTACGAGCATCATTCTGAAAATCAAGATCAAGGTTGACCCACAATAGGTTGATGCACAATAATGTAAAGTTTTAAAACTACTAATTGAAGAAACCAATTCCCCCCTGGTCAAAACAAACTGAACCAAACCCTCTGGCCCCCAGATCTTTCTCTGCAACACGTGGAACAAAAAACATGGTCGGACACCCTGCCTTGTAAAGAACCATGAACCTAACCTATGTTTTGACACTTCTCGGTGCATGTCGAAATTTATACACGTGTCGTATTCATCTATCTTGTTAAATACTTTCTCACGTATCTCAGGCCCGATGGCAGCCTCTCCTGCACCTGACCTTCCAAGGACTGGCACCAGCTACTCAGGTCACTCCTCTTCTCTCAGCGCTCCAGACCCCAGTCCCAGCCCCCAGATCACTCCCCAGAAGCCTCTAGGGGGAACGTGAGTGTCTTGGTGTGTCCATTTGTGCGAACAAATGCTCAAATACAGGTTAAGGTTAAAACAGCGTATTAAGTTTGGGCCCTAAACTTTAGGGTTGTGGTCAGGGTTTAGTGTTAAGTGCTTGTACGATTTTGATGATATCCACTGGATAGCACAAAGCTGCACCAAAGCAGCCACGGAGGTACCTTAGTTTGGTAGGATTGAGGCAAATGCAGCCGATCAAGCCACACTTGTGGCATACGTACCAGACAATTCACTATGAAGCGAAAAGAATCAGTTTGTTTTTACAAAAACAGGGAGGGCCGAGAAAGGGGAGGAGGAGACGCCACCCGGCAAACCCATCCCCCGTACACCTCTCCTATTGCCACCGACAAGGCCAGCCATAGAGCAAACACCACGCATGAAGCCAGCAATGAAGCCAACAACACAGACCATGCGCCCAGGCAGGTGAACGTGGACCCCCCCCCTGTGAAGCGCAGGCACGGGTCTGGCGATGAGGGGGTAGGGGGGGGCACGTGTGCGGCTGAACAAGGCCAGGGCGCTGGTCCACCAAGGCACAGGCCAGAGGTAGGTAGCGATGATCCCTTTCACGCCCTTCCCCCCCTCAGCTACCATCCTGGATCACACCCCCCTTCTGCCCCTCTGGATAGCAGCTTGACCGACGCTGAAGGTCCGCACGCCAACTACCGGGCAAGCCAGTCCAGTCCCTGGCGCTCTGGGGCCGTCCACAACAGCAGCAGCCCGAACGCAGCAAGGGCAGAGCAGCGTGGAGGGCTGGGGAGTTTCCAACCCCCACACGTCAGCTTAGGGGGAAACGGGGATGTGGGAGCGTCGCCTCTGCAGCACCCTCGGGCTGCTGGGGTGGTCAGTCACAGCACGAGCAGCCCCATGGGCTGGGGGGGCTCTGTGTATGATGTGGGGGTGCATGCAGACGGGGGGCAAGGGGGCAGCAGAGGGGATTTCAACAGGAGCAGTTGGGGGGGCGGTTTGGGTTTGGGGCAGGGGCAGGAGAGAGGGAGGGACAGGGGGAGGGAGGCGGTGGGTGGGAGCACTCAAGGCACGACCCCCCCATTATCACGTCACCAGATGGCCAGCGTGATTCAGAACAGCATCGAGTTCGGGCACGCGGCGCAGCGGATACAGGTGTGTGCGTGTGTGTATGTGTGTGTGAGTGTTTGTGCGTGTGTGTATGTTTGTGTGTGTGTGGATGTGTGTGTGAACCATGTGTTGAAGTATACTATTAAGTTACGGGTCACAGGATGATGTATGCAACAGACCTGTTCGCTTATGAATAGGTTTGGCCAGAACCGTTTATATACGCCGTATATGACCGTATCTGTGATGAAATCCCTGCCAAGAATACCGTAAATACACCGTATATATATGGTTCTGGCCAACCCTGCTTATGAAAAAGCATTTTGTAATTACACTCGTCCCCAGCCTGCCCAACAATTGTTCATCCCTACCTTTTGCCTATGTCTCCAGCCTGCCGAACAATTGTTTAACCTGCCTTTCGCCTACAGGATCTGCACGCCCACATTGAGACCCTCACTGCTCGCCTCATGGCAGCCACAAGTGAACGTGACAAAGCAGAAAACGCGCTAGTGCTGCAAGCCAGGCAGCACCAGGTTGGGAGGGTGGTGCCATTCTTGGTTTTAAGTAGCCTGTAGCCTGTTTTTGCTCCTTTTGCAAGTTTGAAGGTATGTCCTGGTTAATTAAAGACCTGACGAAGACTGATTGGACAGAGTGATCTGGTACAACAACTGTGCGCCAGGCATGTTTGCCTTTCCTACACCCAAAAATGAGCGAGAGGTATGTCAGTGCACTCTCGTACTTCCAAGCAAACGTTCACATATAAATAGGCCGTGCTGCAAATGCACCCCATTTGAGGCTTGTTTCCCTTGTGTCTCACCCCTGTGCGCAGGTACGGCTACAACATAAGTAACATTTGTGTTTACGACAATACGGTGGGCTCCAATAATAGCTTTGCGCACACGAAACACGCACATGCACACCCTCCCAATTGCATCACACGTCCACATGCGTACACACACGCATGGACGTGCACACACACACACACACACACACACACATGCCCACACACGCACAGGCAGAGGAGCAGCGCCTGCGTGGAAAGGGTGAGGCAGTTCTGCAGCAACAGCAGCAGCAGCACCGTGCCCAAGTAGAGTCTCAGGAGCGTGAACTGATAGAGCTGAAGCTGAAGCTGGAGAGGCTGCAAGATCAGGGTGCCAAGGTACGTGGGGCAAGATGGACAGCAACTGATTATGTTGCTCTTCTGTGGTGGTACTTAAGGGACAAGTCGTTTCAGTTCAATTACCAGCGTTGTTGGCCGGGATTGTGTGGAACAGGAAAACTATGCAGGCAGTGAAAAACTACTCCCCGCAGTAAATAAGGAAGGGTGTATATTATATGTGTTGTAAAAGTCCAGGAAGTCTTTGAAGACATACTACTTATACGTGATTCAGACCAAAGCCCGCACATCTTTGGCAATCGCCAGGAATGTGTTGATGAGAACAAAGCAAGGTGATGACCAGGCATTTGCGTGGTGTGATATGCGAGGGTTGAGGGGGAGAGGGCAAGCTCACGTCTTTGATGTAGCCTCAAAGGAATATGGCTAGCGCTCACACTTCCACGTATGAAGCACAGGGTAAGATGGTAAAATACCAGTGGCAACGAAAGTTTGCCGCGTTCGCATTTAGCACACCATGCTCACGCTTCTCCCCCTGTGTGTGGGTGTGGGTGTGGGTTGCGGGTGTGGGTGTGTGCATATTAGCGTGTGCAAGTGTGTGTGTTTGTGTGTGTGTGCTTGAAATGCAAGCAATTTAAGTGCACATTGTGTATTTGGCACAGGGCAAGGTCATGGGCAGGGGCAGTGAGGTCAAGCTGACGGGTGAGGAGCTGCAGGGCCTGCGTCAAGAGATGGAGCAGCAGGAGGTCATCCTGCAAGGCTACCAACAAGAGAACGTGGCAGCGATGCAAAAGATCAAGGTGCGTGCTGTGATGGAGTGGTGCGCGCTGTGATGAAGATGAAGGGGCATTAAGCTGTGAGGCGCTCTGCAGGGCTACCGCAGCAGGAGGACAAGGCAGGGACAAAACAGATCAAGGTGTGCGCTGTGATGAAGTGGCATTAGGTTGTGAGGCGCTCTGCAGGGTTACCGCAGCAGGAGGACAAGGCAGGGACAAAACGATAAGAACAGATCAAGGTGCGCGCTGTGATGAAGTGGCATCAGGTTGTGAGTCGCTCGGCATGGCTACTGGAGAGCAGTAGAGTCCGGCTGTTGAAAAGGTGCAAAAATCAAAAGGTGCGTGCTGGGCGTAGAGGGCGGTCGAGTTGTGGTGTGGTTGAGGGGAGGGTGAAGGAGTATAGTGAGAGGACAATGAAGTGAAAGGTTGCACCTGTCATCAACAATTTGTTTATACCTGTACATCTGGGCGTGCCGTGACGTATTTGGTCTGGTTGGTCTGGCTGTATTATCTCGCCGTGGAGTACTTGGTCTGGTTGGTCTTGCTGTACCAGTGCATTGACATGTGGAGTATGAGAGGAGGACGCAAGCGTAGTGCACTACTTGTAAGGTAGGCAAGAACTGTACACACCAATTTTTCACGGTGAGTCGCTTGCTGTATGCGTACATAACATTGTCACTCGCACTGTCACCTGTTGCCAGTCACCTTATGACGGTCAATTGCAGTCTGTCACTTGCTGCCTGCGTACACACCGTTCCTGACAGGATGGGGTTCGCTTACATGTGAGGTGCAGGAGGAGAGACCACGCTGTCAGATCTGCTGCTAGTCAGCTTGGATAGACAAAACACACACACACACACTACACACACACACGTGTAGGGTTGGCCAGAGCCATACGTTTATTAAGGATTTACATGAGTAGTGTAGGTGATGTTGTAAGGATTGAACATTGACACACAAACCATACTGCCACACAGGAGCTAGAATCAGAGCTAAAGGATGCTGCAGTGGAGCGCATGCGTATAGCTTTGCATCACGACCCCTCTGGAGCAAACCAGCATCACCACTTGAAGGGCGCAAGCACCAAAGAGACCGCTGCAAGGCTGTCTGAGATCCTCACCATGCAAAAAGAGTTGGAGGTGCGGGCATCCTTTCCGTGTTGGGCACGTCAAATATGCACAGGACAATCAGAACTGTTATATGTGCTTAATAAATGTGTATGTCATCCTTTCCATGTTGGGCACATGAAATATGCACAGGACAATCGGAACTGTGAACTGTGCTTCATAAATGTGTATGTGTGTGTGTGTGTCATGTTTTCCGTGTTGGACATGCAAAATATGCACAAGACATTCAGAACTCTTAAATGTGCTTAGTAAATGTGCGTGTATGTTTGTGTGTGCATGTGTCTAATTGTGTGAGCGTATTGTTTGAGATGGACACCCATACCCACACCAACCCACACCATCCCACCCACACACATCCTGCTATTTGTATGTGTGGATGCTTAAATTGTAAGTGTTTTGGATGCATATGCGTACACTTTAAGATGTGTGGTTATAGACGCTGGATTCCTTGTGTTGCATGCCCTTGCAGGCATTGAGATAGGCTTGTGCCACACAAGGTGTTTCAAAAGCCTTTAATACCTGATTGATCATGTTTAGGGTTGGCCAGAACCGTATATATACACCGTATATGACCGTATATTTGATGATTTCCCTGCCAAAGATACCATATATACACCGTATATATATGGTTCTGGCCAACCCTAATCATGTTGCATACCCTTGCAGGCAACACGAGAAGCCGGTGCTACCCGGGAGGCAGAACTCAAGGAAATGGTGGACAAGCTCAGGCATGAGAAGAAGCATCTGGAAGCCAAGCAGGGCGGCGTTGATCTCAAGCAGATGCAGGCGTGTATGTGTGTGTGCAGAATGTGTGTATGTGCAAATATGTGTATTCGCTCGTGCTTTGAGCAGTGGGCTGTTTTGAATTTCTGCCGTACGTTTAGCAACCTGCAGCCTGTCTTTCTAGGCAACAGGAAGATAACTTGTTTGTGATTGCTGGTCTGGTTTCCAAACTGCTCCTGGATTGGTGCATTGATTCACTCATACAACTGGACACACAATTTCAGTGGCATTTTGAAAACTGCGCAAGTAAGCACATAGCACAAACAAGTTGAAGCATAGACAAGTTGTATGTTATATCTAAGGGTGGGTCATGACCTCGCCGAGATCGCCGAGTGTGAGGCTTGTCGAGCCTCGGCGAGCCTCTTTACCGGTGTGGAAGATACTCGTCGGCCAGCGAGGTCCACTTTTAGGGCGGAATCGGCCCCTATCTCCCCAGAAATTCCCAAAAATTCCCAAATTTGAATTTTTCGTGGCTGAATCGGCTGACAGGCCCATCTTTTTAACCAAGTATCTTCATTAATAATATTTATTTATTATTCTATAACACCAGGAAGAGTTAAAAGGGGTGTGCAACAGGGGGGGGTGTAACCGCTAACCGAATTCTCCTGGCTCACACGCCCATATTTTCCACCCATTCATATTCTTTAATATATATAAGCGAACAACAGAAATAGCTTCGGCTCAATCCGTGCAGATTTGAGGAGTCGATTTTTTAACCGTAATGCACCAACTAGGGCCTCTTCAGCAAGTGCCGAGCCTCGTTGAGGCTCACCGAGCCTCGCTGGCAAAACCAGACACCCTATTTACCCACCCTTAGTTATATCGCAAATAGTAAATAAGTTCGCAGAATGAAGAAACAGTAAAATAAGTTAAAGTTTACGCTGATAGACATTAGCGTGCATTAATGGGGTTGGCCAGAACCATATATATACAGTGTATATATGGTAATTTTAGCAGGAAAGTCACAAAATATACGATCATAAACGGTGTTTATGTACGGTTCTGGCCGACCCTGCGCATCAAGGAGCAGCTCTCAACTAGTGCTCACACTAGCCTCCAGAAAAGTGCAGAATAAAGATTCGTTGCTTGAAAGGAGTCGCCGCTATGAAGGCTTTTGTCTTTCTTTTGCTGCAAGTTGCAACTTTGTTGTGTACAGCTCAAAGATAGGAACGGTCCATATTCATTGCACAGGTGCAAATCCTCTCTCTACCCTGAAGTAAAGGTACGGCATATGCTCTCTTGTCCTTGCAGGACGGAGACTTGCTTGTGAAAAAGGTGCAGGCAGAAATGGACGCGATGCGTGCCCAATACCAAGGGATGGTCGCGGAACTTCAAAACAAGGTGCGTGCTTGCAAGTTGCCAAGTTTGTTAGTCTTCTGTGGTAAGGGAGTTTTATGGTACTTGATACCGAAGTGGCTCCTTCTCCTTATTTGATGCTGGGCGTGATTGTTCATTGTTCGCCTAGCTTTTTTTGTTTTCTTGGCATAATTCCTTCATCACAGCAGCGGTGGCCAAACTGCTTCTTCCTATCAGTCCCTGTACCAGAATGCCGTACGTTGGAGTACTTCTTCCTATCAGTTCCTGTACCAAAATGCCGTATGTTGGAGTACTTCTTCCTATCGGTTCCTGTACCAGAGTGCCGTATGTTGGAGTACTTCTTCCTATCGGTTCCTGTACCAGAGTGCCGTATGTTGGAGCACTTCTTCCTATCGGTTCCTGTACCAGAGTGCCGTATGATGGAGTGTAGAACATGTGATAACGTTGTAGGTATGTGGAGTGTGGTTCATGGAGTGTGGCGCATTCTTAGAGTGTCACCTATATGAAGCAAGGTGCATTGGGCGGCGTGGTGTATTTTGAGTGTGGGACAAGTCGGATTGGTGCAAAGCGTTTCGAGTGTAGGATGAGCCGGATTGGTGCAGAGGACAGAGGTGGTTCTTTGTACAAAGGCAACTAGGTCTTTGTATACAGTCAGCAACTAAGCCTTGTGCACAAGGTGATTAGATTCAGGTGTCTTTCTTAAAGTTGGTCTCAACCTCAATGCCATTGTCGATGTGTGGCAACGTGAAGAAAAGGAACAGAGCAGTCGTAGCGCCAGTACACCTACACTTAACAGACGTAGTGGGGTTTAACTGGATGAAAGGGTGGGCTTGATATGCTATAGAAACTGAAAAGCTGTGAGCAGAAACGACATTTTCAAAGAATTATTTGAATACACATGCACTGTGGCTGCTCTACAAGCAGAGGCTGCTGAGCGCAAACGTTGTGCGCTTTGGCGCAAACATGGTTCTCACTGCTGACTTAATGCTATGTAAACAATGTTCGCTTTGGTGCAAACATGATTGTCACTGGTGGCTTGGTAGCCAGGTACCCAAAGCTGGTGTACCCGGGATAGAGGCACGCACACACACAAACACAAATAGACGCACACGAGGCACATGCAAACACACATACAGACGCACACACACGCACACGCACACACAAAGACGCACACAAATGCACCTGCACATACACAGGTGTCTTGGTATGCTGAAAACCAGGAGCTGCTGAGCAGGAATGATGCCCTGGTGCGTGAGCAGCAAGATGTCATTGGCCAATTGGAGCACAGGGTCGCCATGCATGAAGGTGGGTGGGTTTGGGTTTTGACTATAGTGAGAGGTTTGTTCATGTTCAAGGTGGGTGGGTTTGGGTTTTGACTATGGTGGGAGGTCATTTGTGCAAGGTGAGTGGAGTGTTTGGAGTATGTGGTCGCTGTCTTAAGTCTAAAGAGGAAGCGATCAGTCAGGCATGAGAGAGTGCATGCGTACATGCAGCTACTGATCTTTCAGCCATGGGTGTATGTGCACACATGCAGCGTTAAAGTGGCACATATTATTGGAGCGTATCAAAGTCATTTAATTGTGCGTTGGTGCCTCCCTCCTTGCAGTGTGTACAGCATATAGCGCATGCAGGCTTCAAGGCTCAGTGCCTGCTTGTGTACAGCTTAGCAAAAAAATGCAGAGTATCCTAAAGGCTCACACAGATGCTTGTCATATATCACTGGGGGCCAGAATTGCGAGCGTGCTAGGTCAGACACTATGTGCCCTTGTATTATAGATTAATATAATATTAGAATGTATCACACCTGTTTGGTTGCTCATGCTATGTGTTCTGACTTGCCAATCAAGGATGTTTTGTGTATTGACAGTGTCTCGTGAATCAGCATCTCCCAGCCCTATATATACAGTTCATCTCCCCATTGTGGACAGTCTCTTTTGGTAGTTCACCAAGAGCATTTTACAGCTAATTGCTATTAATAGTTGTGTTAATGGTTGGTCATCAAGAGCAGTATCAATGGTAGGTCGTCAAGAGTCTACTGATATTCAATTTGCTCAAAGTTTCAATTTGCTAGAAATTTCTTTGCAAGGTCCTCACAGGTATGACCTTAACCTTTCATCCCCAATCAGGCCTGTTTTGCAAAGGCAGCTAGTTTGATCTCGGCTTTTCCCCTCTCACAATCAAGTCCCTTGAGTTAAGGCAGCTCACTCGTCTTTTTTCCTCTCACAATCAGGTCCCTTGAGTAAAGGCAGCTCATCCCGCATCAGTGATCTTCAGGCACAAGTGCTAGCTCTTCAAAGGGCGGCAAAATCCCGGCTACCACCAAACTCCCTGGCTGCTGTCATTGGTGAGCCAACAGCTGACGTTAGCTTTCTATCATGGTAGTCATCTGTGACTTACACCCTTTTTCTGCCTGTTAGCCAGGCTGCATCCATTTTGGTGATATATAAATTCATCCGCAATCAGCCACATCCTGAAACATCCCAAGACTTGACACCGGCTTAGTTCCGCTCTATTGTGTTGAAGTTGCTGTCAGAGCCTCCTATATAATGTATAATATATTCATGTCGCAAGACAAAATATATTATATATATGTTGCAAGACATAACACAATGATTGCAGAAGCGGCAAAACCTAGCGCGGAGGAAAGCAGCAGGGTGCAAGAGCTCCAGGCCAAGCTGGCTTCTGTATCAGCAAAGCTGGCAGGCAAGGTGGGGCAGCATTTGTGTGTGTGTGTGTGTGTGTGTGTGTGTTTGTGCGCACAGATAAGAAACATGCAAGCTCCCAAGTTTTTGTGTCCAAGTCGGCATGCATGCATGTAACGTGCACTTTGCAAAAAAAGATGCTCTGTTGTGGCATGTGTATCAACAAAGGGACTGGGCTTCCTTCACAGATGCAACTAGGCACACATGCACACACAGACACGCACAAACTCATAGACACATGAACCACTGCACGCAACTCCTACAGGACGAGGAGTATGAGATGCAGCTGCGGACGTATCAGCAGCAGTATGAGCAGCTGCGTGCAGCGTTTGAGCGTGAGCAAGCCAAAATGGATTCTTCGGCACGGGCACGCAAGCGAGAGAAAGAGCTTGCTGCTCAAGTAAGACCTCTGACCCACGGTATCTGCTGGGGTCTGTAGTATGCAGATTGCAGCGTTGTTTTGGGGTCATAAGCGAGAAGTGTGTGTGTTGGGGTCACAGGCGAGGTATGTATTGGGGTCGCAGGCAAGGAATGTGTTGGGGTAACAGGCAAGGAATGTGTTGGGGTCACACGTAAGTCTGCAGCCTGCAGATTGCAGTGTTGTTTTGGGGTCACAGGCGAGAGGTATGTGTTGGGGTCAATCATGAGTGGGGTCACAGGCGAGATATGTGTGCGGGAGTGAGCAACTGCAGGAATGGAAAGAAGTTATTTCCTCGCTTGCCGCTTGTTCATTTGAATTGATGATTTCATTTGAATTTGATGATCCTTGCTTGCCGCCTGTCCATTTGAGTTGATGATTTCATTTGATTTGATGATTTCATTTGAATTCATGATTTCATTGAGTTGGATGATCCTTGCTTGTCGCTTGTTCATTTGAATTGGTGATTTCATTTGAATTGATTATTTCATTTGAATTTGATGATCCTTGCTTGTCGCTTGTTCGTTTGAATTGATGATTTATGCTGCCAGGGGACTTGTTTGAAGGTGCCCTCAGGAATCGCTTGTACAAGCTGCAGCTGAGCCTGCTGGCTGCATGCATGATTTGATCTACCAAATACTTGACAAAGGCCCTTAATGATGATGTTGTAAACGAATGCTTAACTTCTCATTAAGGAGTCACGAGCAGGAAAGGCCAATTGAGAGACAAGTGTCTTCATGGGCATGGGCAAAGCATGGCGGGCAATTAATTGTGTTTCTGACTGCTGCCACGACGTGGGATATACAATTTGCAGTTTGTGATCCATATTTTCACAACCCAATTTGCAGGTCGATGAGCAGCGCGCGATGTACACACGCAAGATCAGAGATCTGGAGGCCAAGCTCAAGGTACGCCACAACAACAGGACGCCCAACGGGACGCTTGGCTTGTTGCTCACATGTTTTGCTTGTGCTGAAAAGCTTGCCTGATGACCAAAAATTGTCGCCTATTTCTAGGGTTTACTGACAATCCTGATACCAGTGCAACCATACGACAAAGGCACGCAGCAAGTGCGCACGTGTGCACACATGGGTCCAAGCAGGATCCATGCCTTATATTTATCTCACACCTATGAATGACCTAGTAGAACACAAAAAGAAATGTGCATGACAGTGCACACAAAAGCAGGCTCACCCATTCCCTTCACTAACATTTGTTTACTGTGTCACACACAGACACTGACACACATTTGCAACGGACACGTTTGCACACGCACATGCACTAGACGCTCAAGAACTTGAGCACGCAATAGTTGCTGCACACATTTGATCCTAAACACGTGCCTGCAGCAAAGAGCCCCTGCCCACAGCGTGAACAGCTCTCAAGCGGGGAATAGGCGCAGCACTGCCAACGGTGACTTCCTCATGTCAGCATCAGAGAGGCAGCGGCAGAGGGATGCAGAAATGGCCCTCAGAGACGAGCTGGACAAGAAGACAAAGATGGTGGGTCGGTGTACCTATGGTGAGCACTCACACAATACAGTCCTTGAAAAACTGGCAAGAAGCAGAGGTGATTGGACTCAGGGACAGGTAGGAGAGAAAATTGACATTTGGGCGATGGCATGTTTGTATGGGTCTCAGGGCGAGCCATGCAAAGAGTTCCTGTTTTTTCTGTACATTTCTGTATGTTGCCAAACAGTGACACATAGACAAGCTGTTGTACAGGTACGATGTAGCACATCAACACGGTACTGGCCAACCCCTAGCGCTATATACATGCGTCGCCGTTCCATTTGCATTTATACATGCGTTGCCGTATACATGCGTTGTACGTTTGCATTTATACATGCGTCACTATTCCATTTGTGTTATACATTTGTCACCGTATACATGCGTTATACATTTGCGTTTATACATGCGACGCCGTTCCATTTGCGTTTATGCATGCATCACCGCTCCATTTGCGTTGTCAAACAAAGGTGAAACATTTGTTTGTACATGTACATGTAGATGTACCACATCAACGCAATACTGGCCAGCCCCTAGCGCTATATACGTCAACATAAGGCACCTATTTCCAAGCTATCAAGCTTTTGCCCCTCATCCCCTTTTTTCCCAGACAGTTTTTGAGCCCTCATTCATACCCCCGTCCCACACCCCCATCCCACACCCCCATCCCATACCCTCATCGCCCACTGCTTTACAATGCAGATAGCTGAGATGCACTTGAGGCTGGGAGAGGCTGAGGCGCGTGTGGTGCATATGGGGGAGGATCTGCGCAGCTCCGTGCCTGGCTCGCCCCTGCTGGCTTCCACTGCCTGGGTGTCCACGCCTGGCAAGCTGCAGCAAGGTATGGCTGTCAAGAGTTGGTTGAATGTTGCAATTACTTGGTTATCCACGCCTGGCAAGCTGCAGCAAGGTATGGCTGTCAAAAGTTGGTTGTATGTTGCAATTACTTGGTTATCCACATCTGGCTAGCTGTAGCAAGGCAAGACTGAAATAAAACGTCCTGCAATAAGTCAGCTGTGGGCTCTTGTGAGGTTTGAGTGCCCACGCTGGGCAGCGCTGGTTGCAGGGTGCACTTTCTCATAGTCATGTTTTGTAAGTTCGGTTCAAACAGAATTATCTGGCATGCAGCTCAAAATGGAGGCACAAAAGATACAGATGCAATTTGAACTTTATAGACAATTTTGAGTGATTGCCAAGACAGGTTGCATGCGGGAGTTACGTTCAGTTTTTAGCTCAGCGTAAAGACGCAAAGGACTTTAAAAGTGTGCCCGTTGAAACAGGGGCAGCACAGGCAGGTTCCTTTGCTTCTGACTTTTCAATGCAAGCTTAAGCCTGAAAAAGGTTTCGAGCTATGAGTGACAAGCTCGGCATTTCTACAAAGAACGAAAAACACGATATAATGCTTAGGTGCATGATGTGTAAAAGAAGGAACAAGCCCATTTCAATGAATTACATGATATGATGCTTAGGTGCATTATGTGTATCAGAAGGAAAGGGGCCCAGGGTCGAGCTGTGGGTACGTCATTTCATAGATCCATGTTTCATGGTACATGTGTAGGCAAGATGTAGATAGATAGATCCATGTTAGATCCATGTTATAGATAGATAGATCCATGTTTCATGCTACATGTGTAGGCAAGAACCGTATATGTATACTGTATACACCGTATACGATCGTATGTACTGTAGTTTTCCTGCGGATAATATCGTATTACATTGTAAATACATATACAGATATGTATGGCTCTGGCCAACTCTACATGTGTCCTTATGTGCAAGTGCACGCTTTTGGCAACGCATGCAAACTTAGTAGTGACCACATGCACCTGCAGGGCAGCCGCAGCAGCAGCGCCAAGGACAGGACTCCGTGCGTGCGTCTGCTCTGTACGATGATCATGCTGGAGGGAGACAACAGGAGCAACAGAGGTATGGCTTAGTTGGCAACAGCCTCACATCTCAACTGGGACACAGCATGTAAAGTTTTGTGTCCTTAAAAGGGTTGGCCAAAACCATACGTTCATGCGTACATACGGTGTACATACGATAATTTAAGCGGGAAAATTATTGTACATACGGTCAGCTAAGGACCATGCCCCTGTGTTCAAATGTTTAAAACGATGCACCCACATCTGGGTCCGAAGTTACTGTGTCACCCTTGAACTGTGATCTGCTGACAGGTACATAGCTTGATCTGTGATCTGCTGACAGGTACATAGCTTGAACTGTGATCTGCTGACAGGTGCATAGCTTGAATTGTGATCTGCTGACAGGTACATAGCTTGATCTGTGATCTGCTGACAGGTGCATAGCTTGAATTGTGATCTGCTGACAGGTACATAGCTTGATCTGTGATCTGCTGACAGGTACATAGCTTGAACTGTGATCTGCTAACAGGTACATAGCTGCCCTTGAGGAGGCAGGGACCTTGAGGAACCAGCTTAGTGCTGCAAGAGAAGAGATCACACGATTAAAGACTGACCCATCCCAAGGTGAGCAGGGCTGAAAAGGTCAAAAACATCATACGGCTGAAGACAAATCCCTCCTGAGGAACACGGGACAAAACAATATATGTATGTGCTGCTAGGGTAATCCCGTCCCAATGCAGGCAGGGCAAAGGAAAGATCACGCAACTCATTAAAACTCCTCTGAGGAGAGTAGGATAACAAAGAAGTTGAGAGCAGTGCGTAGAGAGGAAGAGCACTGACATGAGAAGGAGGACCAGGTGATGGCTGTTGATTGTGTGCTTTTGCTGTTTTTGTCTGATGCTCAGCCAGCACGCAAAAGGAGCAGGGCTGTTCCTTATCGCTGAGTGAGACAAAAATGCACAAATGATGAATTCATGCTGTGGATTAGAGCGGACTGCTCTCGGCCTTAAGTTGCAGTGACAGCGGCAACAAAGGCAAAGCACTTTGCCCACCTTGCTCTCGCAGAGCGTTTAGAGCAGCAGCAGAAGCTGGAGGATACCCAGTCAGAGGCAGCTTCATTCCAGAGGCGTGCAGAGGCTACTGAACTGGCTTTGGCAACCATGCAGGTGCGTTAGGTGGTCAAAGTGGTTGCTGCAAAGGGATGATGCTGGGAATAATGGTCGGAGTGGTCGCCAGGTTACTTGCACATCTGCATGCAGCAAAACACAGGATAAATGCTATGAAGCCACAATGCTCGCCTCAAAAAGAAGTGAGCAATGCTTTCTGGTGCAACAAACTTTTACTTTCGGCTTGTGTTCAAGAGTGCATATTGCCTTATTTGGCTTGTATGCATGGCATTATGGCGTTTGCCTACAATCCAAGTGCTGGCGCGTCGGAAAAGTCCTTTAATGGTATTTAAAATATGTGTGGATCACTGAATTGCACGCCGCCTACTAACATGACACCTGAGTCAAGCCAGGTTGCTGGTTCACAACCTTTCCAAAAGGCATGTTAGCCCTATGAACTTGAAATTCGTTGTCCAGCCTCTCTTTTATTTTTTCCACAACTGGTCACTGCATAAGGCCGAGGCTCCACAGTATCAGGCATTGTCGCCCCTCAGTCCACTATTCTGCTTGCTCTGAGCGGAGCTTGGGCACTTGATATGTTTTTTGTGACTCCGAATCGCCTGACTTGCTGCAGCATGCTTGTACACAGTGAGGCAAAGGAGCACTGTGCCTCCCCCAGCTGCGCTGTGTGTACGTGTCCTGCCCTTTTTGTGTTGGCAGCAGTGTGATTGCAAACAGTGGAATGCTGCGCCCTACGGTGCTTTTCTAGCCTACCTTGTGAGAAAATTCTCTTCACTTTTGTGTTGACAGCGGTAATAGACAGCAAATTGCAAATAGGGAGGCAGAGAAGTGTTGCACCTTGTGAAGTCTCTCTCAACCTGCCTTGTATGAACGCTTCCTGCCTGGTTTTCCTCAGCCTGCCTTGTGTGAACGCTTCCTGCCTGGTTTTGTGCTGCCTGCAGCGTTCTCACAGTGAGGCAGTAGAGCGCTGTGCCCTTCTGACTGCTGAGCACCAGAGGGGCCTGCTACGCATTGCCGACGAGGCAGCATACAAGGAGGGCCTTAAGTGGCAGGTGAGATGAGAGACCTACTAGTGCATACGACCATCATGTGCGTACGATGGTGATTTCAGTAGTGCGTATGACAGTCGTACTTATGTTGACCATGCTGTTTGAGGCAGCGCGTGACGGCAGGCCTGGATTGGCCGGTTAAGGGGGGGTGGGGGACAGTGTACGTGATATTGTGTTGGCTTACACCGTGCTCTTTGCTTGTGCCTTAGGGTGTTTGTATCTTATCAAAAACGTCAGGCATAGGAGAAACTGTGCGACGCCTAGACTGTACATGAAATTATGATTCCTCTAAATGGCATACACCTATCCAGCCTTTGCATCCGCACATCTTCACACCTCTAGCAATGGCCTTTGATGTGGAAGCCCTTGAATCAAGGCGCTTGAACGACGCACCTGCTGCTGCTTATGTAGTGCACAAACAACAGTACCTGCATCTGCTACATAGAACACCTCTCACAATTGTTACAATGCTTTACATACGCAGCCTAGCAGTCGCATTTTTGACTGATGGCTTTATCTGTAACCTCTGTAACCTCTAGCTTGTATCTGCATCTGCACAGGAGAGGCTTGCTGGTGTTGAGTCGAAGCTTAGAAGTGCCCAAGCTCGGATTGAAGCACTGGTGACCGAGTTAGCCGACGTGCAGGCAAGCAGATGCCTGTCATTGCAGGCTTTTTCGAGCAGTCACATTTTAGTATGCTTTGGCTTCAAACCATGCTTAGTCGTTTCGGTTGCTTAATACACTATTCGCGCTCAGCTGCGCTTGTTATTTGCGCAAGTACAGTTGTGAACCGCTGCTTGTCAGCAAGGCAATGACACCACCAGCAATCAGGCAGACAGTTTAATCCTTATTAGCTCTGTATGCTAACATCGTAGCCCTCACGTATTCCTCTTCTAGGCACGTGCACGAGCGGGGTGGTCACCCACTGCGTCTGAGTTCCTTGCGCTGGAACGGCGGCTGGATGAGATGGGCCGGGAGGCAACAGCTCGTGAAGCAAAGTGGCAGAGCGTGCTTGAGGAGACTCACGGCTTGTAAGTACGGGGGGAAAAAGGAAATGATGCAAATTCATTTTTGTTGCGACCTCAGGAAAGATGCAGCATCCTCTTTTTTCAATTGCTTGCAGGAGGCTTGTTTTGGCCAATGGTTGGCAGTTCGTAGCTAATGGTTGACGCTAATGGTTGACAGTTCGTAGCTAATGATTGACAGTTCGTAGCGAATGATTGAAAGTTCGTAGCGAATGGTTTACAGTTCGTAGTAGCTAATGATTGACAGTTCGTAGCTAATGGTTGACAGTTCGTAGTAGCTAATGATTGACAATTTGTAGCGAATGGTTGACAGTTCGTAGCAAATGATTGACAGTTCGTAGCTAATGTTTGACAGTTCGTAGCTAATGTTTGACAGTTTGTAGCTAATGGTTGACGGTTTGTAGTAGCTAATGGTTGACAGTTCGTAGCGTACTCCTACATCAGACATTCTAGAAGCTTTATTACGCTGGTCTTCATTGTCCCTACAACTCTTGGCTGTGTGTATGTGTGCTCAGGTACAGTATGCAAGCAGACACAGCGCAGCGAAGATGGGAGCTTGCTTTGGAGGTAAGGATATTTTGCATTTTCGCTTACCCAATTGCTCCTTTGTGTGTTTACATTCCCCTGTGGTTCAATTCCTTTCTGCTTCCACTACTTCTGCACAGGCAAAGAACGCTGAGGTTGGCTCTTTCAAGCTCAAAGTCCAAGATCTTCTAGAAGCAACGGCACGCATACAGCAGCGTCAACTGCTTACTTGAGCGCCGCTATTGCTGTAACGGATTGAAATAGAGAATGTGGTCTTTCGATATGCATGTACAAACTTGTAACATGGTTATATGTAGTATTATAATACAGATCTGTATATTATCTCCTTTTACATGCTGGCCCGGCACTCTCTGACCAACTCCCTGCCGATCAAGTGCCTTCTGATCTGCACATAAAACGAAACAAGTGCAGACTTTTTGGTCGGCAGCCTGTTGTGACGGCAATCCCTAACAAGTGTGATCCTTCTGTATTTGGTTTGGGCTACACCATGCTCATGTTTGTTAAAAAGTGAGGAAATTTTGCAGGCAGCAAACCACTCTCCACACATATAAAGGGAAAGGAGCCCCTTAGTATCAGGTACTGATAAACCCCGCCACCACAGCAATTGTAATCGTCCAGCAAGAACGCCACGCACCTCACTGGTGCCGGCCCCAATTTCATAGAGCTTGGCGTCCCGAAGCAGACGGCCGGTCGGGTAATCAGAAATATACCCGTTTCCTCCCAAGACCTGTAAAACAAGCAAAGGCTCTTTTTACCAACTTTATCGCAAGAAGGGAACAGAGATTGTGTAATTGGCACTGACCAAAAAGATGCAGAGAGGTTTGATAGGGGGTAAGGGGTAAGGGTTACACAGCTATATCCGCCAGCGAGGGCAGTTGAGC
>Ga0307945_1000860_pt1 | contig 22499 bp, 30 predicted proteins | sample OrgLakmetagen228_FD_201818 | JGI IMG/M metagenome (GOLD analysis project Ga0307945, IMG submission 201818) | Saline water microbial communities from Organic Lake, Antarctica - #228 | ecosystem: Environmental > Aquatic > Non-marine Saline and Alkaline > Saline | place: Antarctica: Organic Lake...
TTGAGATCAATGCATTCCTGAATCAAGACTCATACAGACTCCTCAAGTTTGTGTCAGATTTAGTTTCAATTTTCGACATTGGTTGATTTTGTTTCACCAGCCAATTGCCATCAGCCAGAGACTCGGGATGTAGGCCATCCTTGTAACCCCTTGTAACCCCTTGGGGGCCCATGCTTAATCGGCTGCGGCGTGAACCCTGCTTTTCAGCCACCCACATGCCAGATGTGACCACCCCCTGCACCAAATCACATGATTTCTGGTGGTATGGAATCCTTGTAACAAACAAATAGCATTACAAAAAAATGGAGAGAAACGAATAAGTACTTGGGGATGTAGGCCAACACAGGCTGTTTTCCCTTGCAAACCACCCTGTTAGGATTTTGAGCTTGAAGCCCTGCCAATTTGCACACAGAGTGACCCACATGAAGCCAAGCACATCCTCGTGTAACCATAATGCCAGCTTCGATTTAATGCAAAAATGGCCCCAATCGGATTCAAGGGCAGTGGATGACCGGCTTCTGAGTGCATAAAAAGCACATATTTAGACATTTCCCCAGTTGACCCCCTCTGTCAAATTACCGTCACTAGGAAGTAAAGGACTCGGCACTTGCCAACCAACTATCCAAACAACCTGGCTGAAGGTCACCCCCCATTGTGTCCATGTCAACCAACTAACTGCTCTGTCACACGAATCGTCGCTGCCACTGATTGGACGTGACACTTTTTTTGTAATTCCTTAATCTGTAACTTCAGTCAAGTCTGGTGCTACAACAACAATTATCACATTTTTTACACGCTTTACATACGCAGCCTAGCAGTTGAACTGTGCTCATGTATGAAACACAGATTAGATGGTGGTTGCAATTGTCTGCGGTGGGATTTAGCTAAATCGTTTGGAACCTTTGCAGATCCCTGGAACTTTTCTTTTGTGCAGCAAAAACACAACTTTCCAGCTTTGAAGAAACGTTTTACAAGAACATCAGCAACCAGTTGGTTGAATAGGTCACTCACTTAGTCGCTCTCAACAGCACTCACTCTCTATTCAATCTTCACACAACAGCAAAAAGGACAAAAAGAATGTACAAGCAATAACAAGCAGGTGCGGAATGTTCTATCGTTAAAACATAGTGGGCATAAGAACTACAGGAACACTTTCCTCTAACTGCTCTGAACCTCTCCTAGTTTACAGCTGAATAAAAACGTATGCGTTCACACCTCTCTCTGTCTTTGTCACTCAGCAGAAAAGGAGAAGAAAACTCGCTCGTCAAAAAGTATGTATCTGGCTACTCTCAAGAACGGGAAAGGCCTAGCATCTAATCGAGAGGGGGGCAAACAAAACCGAACCACAAAAGAAGAGGGGCAAGGGTCCAACAAGCAGCTTGCTTCTTGTGTAGCGCTTACACCTCCACTCCCTCAATCTTGTCCTGTGCAAGGGTGATGTGTGGAGGAGGTGTCAGGATGGTGCAAACAAAGCTTACAAGAATAGATGACGACTTGAGCCAACTGGGTAAAAGCTCAAAGGTATTGGCACATAAACATGATTGATCTGATATCACAGCGTGTGCCAATACTACCAGCGTCTTTTTCTTAACTCAGCTCTCTTTGTAAAGTGATAGTTTCCCTGTCCACTTTGGCACCGCTTAATCCTCATTTCAAGCGGTGCCGAAGTGGACAGGGAAACTATCACTTTACAAAAAGAGCCGAGTTAAGAAAGCCGTGATATATCACGACAAGATCCCGCTTCATTAACTCTTAATTAGACGCACACATCAAGCGTTTAAAAAACAAAATTAATCTGCTGTACAAAGAGAGCTGATGAGGTCCATGATATACCATGTTTTTCTTAACTCAGCTCTCTTTGTAAAATGATAGTTTCCCTGTCCACTTTGGCACCGCTTGATGCTTGTTTCAAGCGGTGCCGAAGTGGACAGGAAAACTGTCACTTTACAAAGAGAGCTGACGAGGTCCTCCATGATGTATCACGACAAGATCCTGCTTCATGAACTCTTAATTCGCACACCAAGCGTTTAAAACAAAATTAATTTGAAGTATCTCACATTATCCCTGGCATACGCCTTACCTCAACGTCTGTGTATAGCTGCCTCAGCTTCTCTAACTGCTCAGGCTTGGCATCCCAGTAGCCTGCAGTTGTGGTGGATGGGTGCAAGATTGATCACACGTCGTGCATGCCCTGTTGGCCCAAGTTAATTGAGCAATTTTCTGTGTGTGCCTTGATGCACGCTGACCATTGCCAGCGCAGATTGTTGATCCAAGATGGGCACAATTCAGTGTGCATGAATAGCAAAAGAGATTGTTCCCTTGAACTACTCCTTGGAGCATGCGCGTCTGTGTTGATAGACAGTCACATACAAACCTGTTTGCCGCTCCCACACATTCGTAACAAATCACATCACCAACTTTACTAATTAAAGGTCCGGTTCAAGACGGGGGTGTTGTTGGGAATGGTTGAATTACATTGAGGTGCAGAAGTGGTACACTTAAGATCAAGTTGCCGGTCAATGACCCTCCAATTTCCCGTGCAGTATTCTTGCACTTACCGCGGCCGTTTGCCTCCAAGAAGGTGGCCACCAGCTTGCGGAAGGAGTTGGGGTTGGCATCCATGAGGCGCTTGGCCATCGCGTCATCCTCGATGAACGTGGAGTTGGCGTCATCGTACACCCAGTTGTCGACCTGAGAGGGGAAGGGGAAGACCAATGGTTTTGAGAGAGGATTGCAGTCACCCAGCTGTCGACGTATAAGGGGAAAGGGAGGACTAATGGGTTTAAGAGAGATTTGAAGCATCTGCCTCGTTTTTTTAAGTTCTGCTAATATGCAAGGCTGCAAAGGGAAAAGTAGGCCGACACACCCACACGCCCCCCGTGCTTGAACACATTCCCACTCACGACCGAAAGTGGGCTGGCCGACACACCCACATGCCCCCCGCGCTCAAACACATTGCCACTCAAGACCAGCATGCAAGTACTCACCATGCCACTGGTGGCGCTCCACCCCATGGTGTTGGTCAGGCGCTTCTGGATCTCACGCACGCCCTCGTAGCCGGAGCCCAGCATGCCCTCGTACCACTTGGGGTTCAGCAGCTTGGTGCGGGCGTCCAGGCGCACGGTCTCACCTAGGGTGCGCACCTGTTTGTACATGTACAGATGAATTGAAGTGTGTGCTGTTATTTGTAGCGGAATGGTAATAAATGCCTTCAATACTCAAGTAGTACCCCTTATTAGTACACAAATGGTCGTGAATTGAGAAATTCTTTTTTTTTGATCGGCTTGTTTGTCATCGTTGACACACAGATAGTACCAGCCCTATAAAAACATGACAGGACATGTCAAAACTCTGAAGGGGAACAAAACAGAAAGTCAGACAAGAACATGTCTCGTGGGAACTCCAACATGCACAGTCAAGGCACAGAGCTTATCTGGCAGCTCGTGAGTTTTAGGAAGTGTTTGGAGGATGCTTATTGATTATTATTTATTTGCGCACACCTACAGAGAGGGGTGCGCAAATTACATAAAGGCCCAGACGGAGAAGGTGAGTGTGAGAACGTGGGCAGCCTACTTAACCTTTTATAACACACATACACCACATCGCAGCGTCCATCGCCCACCTGAGCGTTGGCGGTGGTGGTGTCAGCAATGTAGGCGCTGGGGGCCTTGCCGTCCTTCCGTAAACCCTGCACGATCTTGGTGGGGTCGCTGTCGAAGTAGTGGCTCACGTCAGTGAGGGAGATCTCGCTGCTGTCCAGGTTCTGCAGGAAGTGAGTGTGAGGGCGTGCGTGTGCAGGCAAGTGCCTTGTAAGGCGTTGTGCAAGCAGGTGCCTTGTAACTGCTCTTATTTGTAACAGGGGGAAGTGTAGTCTTGGGGAAGGGCAAACGAAAATCATACGAGGTCAAGACTTGTGTTCCACTGGCCTAGTACGACTTGGTAGCAGCTGCTGTGTTGACTCAGGCTGAAAGTTGTAGTTTCACCACCGCACATTGCGCGGTTCTAAAGGTGTCCTAAGATTTGGTTTTTAAAGTCATCACAGCCACACAGCACATGCAAACTAGGGGGGGGGGGGCAAATAAAGCACAGACAATGCGCCAGGATGAGACTCAGTAAGAACGCAGCATATTTTGTCAATCACGGAATTTCTGTTACGTGTGAATTGAATGCATCGTCATTGTCTCAAGTACAGGGTTACGGTGATGCAAGGAACAGGGAGGGGCAAAACAGCACATTATGCACGCAGATGCGATTGGTTCCTCAGGGCTTGCATGTTATCAGCAAGGCCACGCAGAGCGCAGCGTCAGGTCTCAAAGATTAATTAGCGGCATCATAGGAACGTCACACAGGATGGCGTAGGTGATTTGAATTTATGAAAAGATGGAGAAAGATAGATAACACCGGTAATAAACTTTCATCACCTCTAGTGTTCAGACCTGAAAACAAACAAACAGGGAGCTTTGTGCAGGGCACGTCAATGCAGCAGCGCAGACAACGCAGAGTCCAGGACACAGTAGAAAATCGAGCAAATAAGTGTGAGGCAGCTTGCAGTATCTTGCGGGCAGCGTGCACAACGAGGCGTTAGACGAAAAGGAAAAAACAACGCGCACACACACACACATACACACACACACCTGGAATGTGCAGTCCACCGTCTGCATGGCGTTTTCAAACTGCTCACGCTTCTGCTCGCCACCAGCGCCGGGGCGGTCACTGTTGAAGGCAAACGTCTTGCGCTTTAAGTACATCTCCTGCAGCTGGGCTTCATCGCTCCATGATGAGTTCTCAACCGCCAGGTTGACGTTGGAGGAGTAGCTGCCGGAGGAGTTGGAGAACACTCGAGTGGCGGCGTCACGGACGGACTGCAGGCCCAGCTCTTCAGCCTGCTCACATGAGAAGAGGGGCAGACCAGTTGAGCGGGAATTGTTTTTGCTGCATTATTTTATGCACGCTTACGCTTGCCAAGGCACGGTTGGGATTGTGGCGCACACAACTGGCAAGCATCACGAGCAAGAAACACTTCATGCATCGCTTCCCATGCAGGCACACGGTGAAAAGAGAAGTGGGAGCGCTCGGCAACATAAACGGAACACCAGACATCCTTGATAAGCATATATAATATATTGAAGCCATACGTGCAAGACACAGCTGCTTGGCAGGCAGCTGCCTCTGCCCTTCGGCATGCCTAACGGAGCGCACCTGCTGCTTGGCGTGCTTGCGCACGAAGTTCATCTCGTCGGGCTCGTCCTGCTCTGCAGCCAACTTGATGGCGCGGTCCAACAGCAGCATCTATACAGAAGTGTGTGTGTGTGTTGGTAGGGTGCAGAAAAGTTGTTAAGACATGTACGAGGCAACACTGCATCACACATGATACGAAGAAAGGAAGAGTACAAAACTTGTGCCAGCACGCACCTTGCTTTCACAAGATATGCAACACACACCCTCAATTGAGGAAGCACGACACAAGCAAGGGACATACACACACATGCGTAACACACCTGGTTAACAAACAGGTCACGGAACACGCCGGAGCAGTTGACCACCACATCGACACGTGGCCTGCCCAACTCTTCCAAGGGAATGACCTCCAGCTTGTTCACACGGCCCAGTGCGTCAGCCACTGGCCTGATGCCCACCATCACCATGACCTGGTGTGTATGTGCATGTGTGTGTTTGTGTGTGTAAGTGAAATTTCTTTCCCATCACCACTCTGGAACCCGTTTTTTCCAACCTTAACCACCAAGGCCTAGCAGCACTGAACAAGCACAAGCACGTGTACCTGAGCAGAACAAGCGTAGCTGAACATGCACTGCATAAGCACGTGTATTTGAGCAGCACCACCAGCATTGAACAAGTGCTGCGTGGGCACCTGTACAGCACCACCAGCACCGAACAAATACTGCGTAAGCACCTGTGCAGCACAGGCACACACACACACACCTGAGCGAGAGATTCGCCATAGGTCTTGATGTTGTCTGTGCCCCAAAGCACCAAGGCAATGGTCTCGGGCCACACGCCGTTGTTGTTGACCTTCTCACGCTCCAGCAGGCGCTCCACAACCACGCCGGCGCTCTTTAGAGCAGCCTGTGGGTGTTTGAGGTCATTATGAGGAGTCAGCAGAGCACTGTTACACACGAACCGATACACAGCTGGGGAGCACACAAGCATTTGACAGAAATCAGAAGGGCAACCACATAACTTTTAGTTTCAGGCGGAGCAATTAGGGGTGTTGGTTTGTAACACCAGCCTCGGTTTGTTGCTTGTAAATGGCTGGCTACTTTTAATGTTGGGTTCGCAAGGGAATCCCTACCTGTGTGGGGATGGACTGTGGGTCTAAGGCGTGGATGTTCTTGCCGGTGGGCAGCACCATGGGGTTACGGATGGGATCTCCTCCTGGGCCGGGCTCTACGTATCTGCCGTCTAAGCCAGTAATGAGGGCGCCCACTTCGTTGTCCTTCACAATCTGCTCCAAGCAGAACTCCAGGTACCTGTGTGTGAGCGTGCGTGCGTGTATGTGTATGTGGTGTATGTGAGTGAGAAAGAGAGAGAGAGAGAGTGTGTATATGTGACAAAGAGTGTGAGTCCTTTGCAATGCAATTTGCTCAGCTGCTTATGTGTCATTGGGACGTTCTCTGCATAGCAGAACATTGCAGACTTGACTTTGCTGGAAATCGCGTGCTCAAAACTTTACTTCTTTCAAACGTTACATTTGCATGTACAGCCTACGGTAACCCAGTGAAGCGCTCACTTGAAGGTGTTGCCCAGGTCAGGGCGGCTGGCAGCCTGGAAAGGGGTGCCTCTCAGAGCGCGCTGCAGGGGGTCCTCGTAAAAGCCTGTCCACTTGGACAAGATGGTGAGCCAGCTCTGGCCGATGCGGCCATCCAGGCCAGTGCGATCTGTGTGTGTGAGTGAGAGAGAGAGAGAGTATGTGTGTGTGTGTGTGTGTGTGTGTGTGAGTGAGAGAGAGTGTGTGTGTGTGAGAGGGGGGGGGGGGGGGCGTGCGCGCATGCGTGCGCGCAAATGCATGCATGTGCATACACAGTTTCAGATAATTTGCAAAATTAGGAATAACAGGACAGCTCACTCAACTCTCCAGCATGCACATAACCAGGCTGCGCAAGCTAGGCAACAACTGAAGCAACAACCCCTGATATAAGTGGCACACACGCACGCACATGTGCACTATACTCACCTTTGACGAACTCGTTCACGCAGTCCCTGCAGGCCTCAGTGATCTGCTGCAGCAGCTCCACCTCAGACAGGATGCCACGGTTGGCTGTGCGGTACACTTCCTCAATGTCACGGCCGATGGAGGCGGCCATGATGCCGGGCAGGCCCTGTCAAGCAAACGACAAGCAATGCGAGGGATTTCAGAGGCCGTGCGTTACATATAATCACTTCAATCACAGCAAAGGAAGCGGCCAGGATGGCGTAAAATGTATGAAAAGGTGAGGGTGTGTTTTTTGGAGGGGAAGCAGGCAGCGCCTTTGCACAGTGGCAGGGATGACCTAAATCTGTGCAAGTGCTCCAATGAAAAAACGATTCATTTCCTAGGCACTGTTGTAGGCACCATTCTGGGCTGGTGATGATGCAGAGAAGAGGATAGGGAAGCAGGGCAGCCATATTGCCAACGTCAGCCACCAATGGCCTTATCTTGAGCGCGCACCAGTCGTTCACACGTCTGAGGTTTCGTAACCAGACAGAGAGAGCCGCACAGAACATGCACACCCCACAGCCAAAGCCGCACCTTGATGGGGGGGTTGTTGTCGGGGCGGTTGATCTCGCCGATGTTGACCAGCGTGGCCACGGCCTCAGCAGCCGAGGGCATGATGCCCACCACGTGTAAGCCACAGGGCAGCAGACGGCTCTCAATCTCCATGAGCTTGCGGTACACGTTGCCGATGACCTGGTCGCGCTCATCCAGCTACAAAAAGGAAGGCATTGAGTGTTCGACAGGGGTGAGCGAAGAGGATTGCTTAATTATGTGAATTACTAGGGCACCTGCCTTGTGCAGGCTTCGTTACTGAGGCCTGCACTGAGTTAACTAAACAGTCACTCAGAAAAGCCACCACTCACAACTATCTGCAACTGCTTCATCAACTATTACATCATGGGTACAGACCACTGCCATATTCGAGAGATTGATTGTGCATACCGTCAGCAGCTTGGCAGACTCCTCGTCCTCAGGCAGCTTGACATCGTTCTGCAGGTTGCACTGCTTTGCGGTCTCGATGACGGTCAGGCAAATCTGCTGGCCACGTCCACCCTCACGCAGGCCCTGTCAGAAAAGACACACATTAGACGAGAAAGTGCGTTGACAACCTTTGGGCTCTTGACGGCCACCTACGACAATGGAATGGACAAACAGTGCTAAATGCCATCGACTCTTATCAGCTAGTGCGTGCTAACATGAACATCCCAGCAGTTCTTTAGATGTGGTGACTGCTCAAGAGCGAGGCCTTCCCTGCGTGCCAGTTGGTGTGCTGACCAACCAAAAAAAGAGTTTTCTGATGCCCCTCTAAGGAAGGAAGAAAGGCACTGACGATCGTCGCACGTGCCACATCCTTCCAACGTAAAACCAAAAGCCACCTAAGCAAACGCAGACTCCAATTTCTGAAACCAAAGTGATGACGAAACAAGCGACTGGTCCACCTTTAGTACACGGTACCGGGTAATAAATTAAGCCCCAATCCGGACGGACCCCCTCTCACCTGGTAGCTGCCAATCAGCTCCTTCAGCTCCTTCAAGCCCTTGTACAGGCCCGCATTCTCAGCGGGAGGGGTGAGGTAGCTGATGGTGTTGGCGTACGAGCGGCGCTTAGCAATAGTCGCCTCACTGCATAAACCAAATGAGTCATTACTGCAGTCATTTTTTTGATGGGAGGTGGATAATGCTTTTCCTGCACCTTGAAAGGGAAAAAGTTTGAATACCAGCTCAACATTGTTTAGCCTTTCTCTGTCACCTGCGACTTTATGCACATGTGGTGTCCAAGAAAAACTACAAGCTGGGATTTAAGATGCATGGCTGGGAGGGTCCAGGTTGACAACTCCTAATTGGAACCATCAAAAATGTGCACTTAAGCCAGGTTTGAAGCACATGGCTTAATTGCACATTTTTATGGTCCCAATTAGCAGGACGTGTCATCGAAAGTAATGCAGGAAGCTATTATCCCTACAGGCAAAAAGGCATGGACAGCTCTCCTTCCCAAAATTTGGCACGGCAAGGAGTATACAACAGAGAGCACAACCTTTATTTCGACCTCTTGACAGCATGCGTGTTGGCTGCTCAAGCACACAGACGCACCCACCTGGGGTTGTTGGCTGCGTAGTAGTAGAGGTTGGGGATGCTGTTGATGAGGGCGTCGGGGTAGCAGCCTCCAGACATGCCGACCTGCATTTCAAAAGGCATGTGCAACAGCAGTGAGGCATGAGTCTGTTCACAACTTGGGTAGGACAGCCTGATGTGCATTACGGGGACTGCATTAGAAACAGATGAGCTAAGACGCTTCACTCTGGGCGCAAAGACACTAGAAATATTGCGTGGTCTACTGATTTGGGGTGCGCTGAAGGAGGCAGGGGAAGCTAAGATGATTGTGTGAGCTGTTATGCTACACAGGACAGCACAATCGTTAGGTTTGCCTTGGAGGGAAGGGAAAAGCTGTATGTTATGGTAAAAAAAATGGAACCTACGAACGACGCATATCTACCCCAGCTGCATTTTCAACATGCCAGCAGTCAGGAGGACACATACGTAAACACACACCTGCTTGCCGGGCATGAACTCCAGGGAGCCGTGGGTGCCAAAGTGCAGCACGGCATCGGCCTTGAAGATCTTCTCCAGGTAGGTGTAGAAGGCGGCAAAGCCGTGGTGGGGGGAGGCGCTCCTTGAGAACAGCAGGCGCATGGGGTCACCCTCGTAGCCAAAGGTGGGCTGCGTGCACATGGGATGGGTAGTGTGTATGTTTGTGTGTATGTGTGTGTGCGTGCGTGTGCGTGTGTCTGTGTAATATGAGGGCAAATATAAGTGGTAGAGTTGTGTGTGTGTGTGTGTGTGTGTGTGCGTTTGTAGGTCGGCTATCTAGGTACAGTTGCAGACAAGGTTGACCAAAGGATTACAATTCTAAATACAAGCAGACAAGAGTCCAGCAAGCATAGCAACAGTCGGCAGAGGTGAAGGGTATCAGTGACCTGATGACCTTTGCCGTCATTTAGAGGGCTGCTCACTCAAAAAGCAAGGACAACGCTACAACGCCCACACCCACCGCAACCCCCACCGCAACCCACGGTGCACGATTCGGAAGGGCCCTCAACACCCCACCTGCACACCGATGAATACATTGCCAAACTGCTTGCCAAAGACGAGCAGCTCCTGGCCGTTGGTGTTGAGCTGGCCGGGAGGCTTGCCCCAGTTCTCTTCCAGGTTCTCAGAGTAGTCGCACAGCTTCTGGTACTCGTCCACCTGTGAGGAACGTTTGCCGTTGTCTTGACGCTGAACAGTGACCTCTTTAGTGTTTTTGACTTCAGATACTTGTGTGCTGCTCCGAGATCATGGCCTAAGTTAATTGTGCAGCATGACCAGTTCGTGAATAAGGAAGGTGCAAACCCTATTTGCTGCAAAAAAGCACGGCTCACGCCTTTGAGCCACGCACAATCACACCTATTCCCACACACCTTCATACGGTAGGCAATGTTGAGGTCGGCAGAGTTGAAGCGCGCCTCCTTGTCCTGCAGCACGCTCTGGATGAGGTCGGTCTCGTTGTTGGGGATCTGCCCGACGTCGTAGCCCTATGTAAAGGGAGTGTAAGGACCAAATTTCAGTGAATGTGCCGCAGTGCCGCACAAACAAAGCCATACCAGATTGTCTTACTTCAGCAGACAGACACGTTTTTTGTGTATCATTATTCAATTCATACCACCTATGCATGAAACGTCCCTATTTTCACAAGTCATAAAAGAAATTGAATTAAAGGTGCTGCAGATCTGTGGGCCACGGTCTGTTGGACAATTTGAATGCCATGAGCCACCTGTGTACGCCTGCGCAGCAGCAGCACCGGGCTTTTTCTTGCGACTTTAACAGCTCCAGGAAGACGCCCAAGAACATGTATGAATGAATTGAGGCACTTAAGAACACGAGACAGCGAAATCACAGACCTGAGTCTTTAACTCCTTCAGCACGCGGAAGATGGAGCCAAACACGTTTAGGTAGGCAGCTGTGCCCACGTTGCCCTGGGAGTGTGTGCGTGAGTGTGTGTGTGTGTGTGTGTGTGTGTGTGTGTGTGTGTGTGTGCGTGTGCGCATATTTGTATAACCGGCAGTTTTTTCCATAAGGTTGTTATTCTGAGCAACCTGGGCCCAATTCCAGCAAACTATGACAGAAAGCGGTGGTTTGCTGTAAATCCCACTTTCAGACTAAAAAAACTGAACCCACCTTGTCAGGGGGGAAGGAGAACACAGTGACTGCCAGGCGCTTCTCGGCGTTCTTCTTCTTTCGCAGGGAGGCCCACTTGATGGCACGAGAGCACAGGGCGTCGATGCGGTCAGGCAGGGAGTGGCTCTTGCCGGAGTTGCTGTCACGGCCAGCAAACACGATGGGCTCCATGGCACCATCCAGCTCAGGCAGGGCAACCTGCAGGTTTTATTTAGAGAGTGTGTGTATGTGTCAGCGTTTGAGTGAGAACGGCAAGCATTGCTGTAGTGTGTGTGATAATGACATCGGTTTCAGGTCAAAAAGAGCTTAAATGACCGCACACGGAGCGCGGTCTTAAACTTGAGGCAAACTGTGCCTTCCTAGGTCCTGGCTTTAAAAAAGGTCTTTTCCTCATATTGATTACTCCGTAATCATCCTTTCATGTGTTGTAGTGCCATGGAAAACCTTTTCATGTGTTTCAGAGCCAGGGATTCACACCTCAGTGTGAGGCGCTTTTGCCTAAAAGGAGCATCTGCTGCCGCCTGGCTAATAGTCAGACTGCAGTTGATGCCCGTGAGTACGGAAATGCATGGCAGGAAAAGCCTTTGCAGGCAATGCGCGCCTGAAGACTGGCAGCACTTTTTTTTAATCTAAGGTGTAGGCTGCACAACAGAACCCCATGTACGACAATAACCCATGCTGTACAGTGGCACACGCACGTATGCGCACGTCATCAGACATGTGCTTTTCTTCACCACTGATGACAGTAATAGGTTCACAGTAAGTAAATGCGTTTCTGTACTCACGGGCATCATCTGCCGCCTAGCTAATAGTCTGCTGAGGACCAAACAGGCCATGCTGGCCACCCAAGCTACGTGCAGGTAGTAGCCAGGCGGCAGCTGATGCCCGTGAAGTACATACAATATTCTTGCTGAGCCAGCATACCGGCATGCTGGCTCATCGTGAATATTAGTGCTGCCCACTCCTCCAGGCCGAATTTTTCCTCACACCAATTCTGTGAAATTTCACGTAGCCGGCGCTCTGTATTTCCCAAAGCCATTTAGATCTCCACTGGAAAGCCATGAACAGAAACAACGCTTGCATAAATAAAATTGGCATTCTATTCCATACAACAGTAGCAGTAGCACAGCCGGTTGTACCTATAAGTAGCAGCAATCACCTGCAGCGCCACTCAAACACATGAGTAGCAACAATTTCCTGGAGCACCACTCGTACATACAAGTACAGCAACAATCACCTGCAGCGCCACTTGCACAGGGTGCACACCGAGCTCGCTCTCCAGCCACTCCTCGGTGGTCTGGAACACAAGGGGCAGGGAGCACAGGTAGGGCACGTCCAGGGCCTTCAGGGCCTCGATGGCCTTGGGGGCATCCTGTGTGTGTGTGTGTGTGTGCACTCCTGGAACAAAGGTTAACGGACATTTGGTAACGCTCATTGCTGCTTCCTAATGTCTGTGCTACAGGCAAGCATGAGTAAGCCAAAGCCTGTGCACACACATGCAGACACACAGGCAAACAGACGACCACAGAGCAATCAGCTGCGATAGACTCCATGCACAAACAAAAGCAATCCACACAATTGCAGCTCAAAATTTGTCAGGATATACCTGACCGGCACTTATACGCGGCATCAACAGTTTGCTTTCACAAATACCTGGCGTGCACTACGCGCATACACACACTATACATCTGGTGAACATCTTCACACAGCAACACACGCCATGACCAGGCGAGCACAGCACTCGCTCCACACCTGGCGGGCAGGGCCTCCAACCAGGGCAAAGCCAGTCAAGGACACCACGGTATCCACGAAGGCGGTGTTGGAGCCCAGGGGGTCGTAGAAGAACTTCTTCACGGGGGAGCTGAAGTCCAGGCCACCCGCAAACACAGGCACCACCTGCAGAGTGTGGTGTGGTGTGGCGTGTGGCGTGTGTGTGTGTGTGTTTGAACAAGTGTGTTTTTGTGTCGTTCATGTTCCTCATGTCATCGTGTGTGTGTGTGTGTGTGTGTGTGTGTGTGTGTGTGTGTTTGAGATTGTTTTGCTCTCCACAAGCACACCTTAGCGCCGCTGGCCTCCAGCTCTGCCACCACTCCTGAGTAGTGGCCCTCATCCCCGGTCACCAGATGGCTGCGCTGCAGCACCAGACCGATGACGGGAGAGTCGGCAGAGAACTTCAGGTCCTTGCGGGTGTCGTACCTGTGTGTGTGTGTGTGTGTGTGTGTGTGTGTGTGTGTGTGTGTGTGTGTGTGTGTGTGTGGAGGTAGACCTTGACGACACGCAGGCACAAATGTGGTCAGTAAAGAGGAGACCATGGAGCCATGTGGCTCACACACAACTTAGAGGTAAGGTTATGAGGGCAAGGATGTCCAACACCCAAACCCTAACCCTAAGCCGTGGAGCCATGTGGCTCACACACAACCAAGAGGTAAGGTTTTGAGGGCAAGGATGTCTAACGCCCAACACTTCCTCTCTCACCAGTTCAGGTACTCCTTCAGGTCCTCGTAGAAGGTGGGGGCCATTGGGTGCCAGATGCCAGTCTCTGGGAACAGCTGGGGGTCTGAGGTCTCCATGTTCATGCCTTGCAGGGAGGGCACATAGGCCTGCGCAGCACGAGAGGAGGTAGAGTCTCGACGTCAAATTTGTGCTTGAAAGGCGCCCCTGCATCAATGCTTCAAAATTTTCCTCTCTTTATGCCTCAACAGCAAAATGCTATGTCGTCTGGACGGACGACATTTGCACAACCTGCACCATCCAAGAGTGGAGTGGTTACTAGCGTGCCCGGTGAGTGTGTTTGCTGCGTGATCACGCTGCCTCATGACTTCGGATCTGGTCAAACACACAAGCACACAGGGGCCAGCTTGACTGCTACATTGCTCTCTGGGGTGGGGGCCATTGGGTCCTCACCCAGTGGGGCAGGGCCTCGCAGGTCTCAGCCAGTTCAACGATGAGAGGTGCATCTGTGTAAGGCCTTGAAGGCCTATAATGACACAAAGCACTATCCCTCACCCCCTCATACCCACACCCACACACCTGAGCAGTGGAGATCAGCAGGTTCTCCAGGTTATCTGCGTTGCCGCCCAGCCAGTACTGCAGGGATTGCACAAAGTTGCGTGCGTCCTGGGCCTTGTCGCTAGGCAGGAACTTCAGCACCTTGGGCAGGGTGCGCACGAGCTTGAGCAGGCCCTCCTCAAAGTTGTCGTTGTTCTGCAAGTTTGTGTGTGTGTAAATGTGAAGATGAGTCAAGTGCAGAAGTTCAAAAAAAAAAGTGTGGTGTTGTTCACCAGATCACGCCAGCAGAGGATGTGAGTTAAAAAACACACCGCACCGGCTGCTAAGGTAAAAACACACGACTCCCTGGCAAAGACACGCGTGCCTGGGGTCCAGATCCAGTGTCTGGTCAGAACAAGAAACACACACGCATAAAGACTAAGCCTTGTGTCCAGGTAAGACCAAATACATGCACACATTGTGCCCAGCTGTAGCAAAGCACAGCTCTCCCTGTCCAGGGCAAGCGGGGCGTGCGCGCCAGTTGATGAAAGAATGCAGCAGCCAAGCCAGGCTGGGGGCCTTGCTGTTCCAAACAACACGCACCTTGCGTGCGGACTTGATGAAGTCCCCGATGATGGACTTGCTTTGGCCCAGCTGGGCCATGGAGAAGGTGCCCAGCTTGTTGAGCTTCATGACCGCAGGCATGGAGGGGAACACTAGGCAGGCATCCAGCCTGTCGCGGTTGGGGCCCACGACGGACGTGATCTGCAAGGTCACAACACCAAGGTGAACAAATATTCCTGAGCACATACACACACATAGTGCTCCTCCACTTCCCAAGGCGTGCTTATTGAAATTCGCCACAACTTTTGAGGAGGTGCTCAACAGTTAGCACGTTACTGCTTCTGCATAGTCCATTGCAACTATCACATATCAAAAAAGAAGCACGTTGCCCTTTGGCATCATTTGTCTGTGTGTGTCCATACTTTTACTTTCTCGTCAGACCAAGCGAATTTTCAAGCCATGTCGCTCTCAATTTGACGTTGTCTGCGACTTTCTGCAGAGGAGGAGGACTGCTACCAAGCTAGCTTTGTTGAAGGTATTTTAGGTAACCTCATTCCTTAATTGTTTTCCAGCAACTGCAGACCACGATTTACGTTGAAAAGGGTCGAAAATCATATCCAAGGCGTGATGCTGACTGTCACCTCTGGGCGCACTACCTGCTCTTGGGGTTGAGGAGCCCTGTTGTGAGTGTGGAGACAGCGTGCTGTTGTTCAAGCACCTACCTTCTCAGCTAGCTCCTCAATGAAAATGAGAGAGCCAATAAAGATGTTGGCACTCTCCACATCCTTCCTGAAGGCTTCCAGGTTGTTGTTGTCACGCAGCTCCTCCAGCAGGTACCCGACAATCTCAAAGCACACCTGTGTGCGTGTTTGTTTAAGTATTTGTGTACGTGTTTGCTACTTGTGTGAGTGGCTGCGGGCTTATGTGGGTTGCGCACCAGCTGTTCAAGCAGTCGCTCGCGGGTCTGAGTGTCAATGGAGGTGTATGGATGCATGCAGTGATGCTTCCATACACATCCATACACACATACGTCTTTTGCAGTGCGAAGGCGTGTTCGAGCCGGTGTGATTGTGCTTTGCAAGAGCGTATTTGAGCTACGGCATGTGAAGTGTGAAGTGTGTGTGTGTGTGTGTGTGTGTGTGTATGTGTGTCCCTGTGCCCCAACACCCACCTTGTCGTTTTTGGAGTTGATGTTCTTCACTGCATTTGACAGGGCGGACTGGTACTGCGCCTCGAGGACAACGTACACCACCTTGACGCACACTCGGTCGCCCTTGCTGTCCGGGCCCACACGTCTCTTCTCGGGGTCGGTGCTGGTGAACATGCCCTTGCCTGCTCGCACACGCACACACACACATAAGTCATCGCATCAGTTCTGAGGAACGACCGATGCAAGGGAGTGTGCAAGCAGTGCGACTTACTCTCAGAGCCCTCGTCCCGCATGTCCACGCTCACGTTTTGCTTCTTGAATGTGGTGGGCAGGGGCTTGGCGCTCTCCGTCATGGGCCGCTCCGGGGACTGTACCCGCCTCACCTGCGCACATAAGTACCAGAGTGTCCAAGTGAGGTCATCGCGTGTGTGCGTGTGCGTGTGTGTGGCTGGTCGGCGAGGGCAGCGCGAGGGCTTGCTGTTCTCCCCCATGATGCGCACACTCCCGTAATTAGAGGATCCAATGACCGCCATTATCAAAAAGAATGGGGGGGAGAGCGTACGTGACACAATCATACCTGACGCTGGCCGAGCTTGCGAGGGGGTTGCGTGCAAGGAGCGGCCTGCGGGAACGAGGGGGGGAGAAAGTGTGAGACGACACAGGGTGGCAATGAACATTACCTCCCAATGCACTTGCACTCCTCCTCTAGCATTTACGCAGCTACCGCACCACCTGCAAGCACTTGCACTCGGCTGCTCAAGATCCGACAAAACACACCCTGCGACCAGCTCCTCCTGCGGGCAGCAGTCCATTCACGGCGTTGATCCCGGGTAGAGTGTTCATTCTTCTCTCCTTTACGCTGTAGCTGTTTTCTCTCGGTTCACGCTTCTCTCAATTGTTTCTCTCAGGGCTCTACACTGAATCTCGGTCTGAGTGAGAAAGTGTGTGGACACAGATTGTCCCCAATGATTTCGTTATTAATGTATTTTGCACACGTCTTTCGGCCGTGTTTGTTTGGCAGCGAGTTCTCACTCCACCTTTTCCCTGGCTATAATCGCTTCTGGGAGAGAATCTGATTTTCCATGTGGAGGTGTTCCACCTGCCTGCAGCAATCTTTCTAAAACAAAAACTGTTGCCTGCTGGATGCTGCAGCCCACGCCATCAGCGTGTTCGGTGGTCAAACGTGCGTGCTGTGCCGGCCGTCTGCATGTTTGCATCCAACATCCATTTCTACACCCAAGTCCTTTACAGTTGTGCAAGGAGACAGGTGTTTAAATGAGTTAGCAGGGTCCTATGAGCCCGCCGGGACTACCTCGAGAGTCTGATATAGTCTGGGAGTTTTGTTAAAGTCTGCTAGGTAATTCATTATCTAGTTATCTGAAATAGGAGACTAAAGATTGCAGATTGCGTGCAAATACTATATATCAGCATGGATTAGGAAAGAATGTCGTTTTTTGTTCTGCACCATCCTGTCGATGCAGAGAACATCCCACCTGGAGATCACAAAGAGGAAGCGCTTTCAATCTTTTCAACGGGGATCAGGAGGCAGAGACCTACAGGCTGTCCTAAATAAAGCAGGCTGAAAGACCCAGTGGGTGGCCTGCTAGAAAATGTTGAAAATTTGGAACGGTACAAAAACAGACATCATTGCTCACAAACTGCACCAATCCGTGCCCTTTAAATTTTAATATCCTTGATGATTCACCTAAATGCAGAGACACACAACATCCCACCTGGAGAAAAAAATATGAGGAGATTTTCAGTGGGGGCCAGGTGGTTGGGAGGCAGAAGCTTTGCACACCACCAGGAGTATTGCTCGTATATTTGTGGGGGTTGTATACAATGTCTCTTCTCATCAGTTTGATTTTTGTTGCGGATCTGATTGCATGTATGCTTAGTAATTTCGTAAGTGCTGTGGCATGTAGGCCAGTAACTCCAAGGCTGTGGAGTGGGATCCTTGTATGGGTGCTGTAGATGGTGCCTGTTGCTCCTAGCAGGATGGTGTGAAGGGTTTTGCAATGTCCGAGTAAGCGAGGCATTAGCAGCTTATGTTGTTCTCGTGCCGTTCGGCTGTCTGCCTGTTGGATAGGGGAGGTGTCTACACAGTACTTAATTTCAATCAAATATATTGCGTTTGTTTAGTTGTATGTCTCTTAATTTCATAGCTAGGGGGTATGGATTGGCAGCGCCATCTGCTAGGTTATCACGGGCAACTCTTCTTGCATTATTGGAAGACCTAGTTTGTAAAGAATAGAAAAAAGAAAAATGGAGAGAGTGTCGCCTTGTATAGTACCCCTTTCTATGGGTATTTTGCTTGTGCTAACCTTGGAAGGGAGATCTACTTGAGTGGTGGCATGTTCATAGCGAATTCTGACAGAATCTATGGCATCAGTAGGGAAAGCCAGGATCATATATAATTCCAAGTATTCATCATGGTCAGTGGTGTTAAAGGCTGAGGTAAGGTCAACAATCAGGGTATAGATGTCTTTGCGAAAGAGTTTGGCATCTTATAGTGCCATAATTATGTTTTGGAGCTGGTGGACTGTATTTTTTGTGTTGGAAGCCAGCTTGTGTGGTGCTGAGTATGGAATGCGCCTTTGCGTACTCACACAGAGTGTTAGTGATAAGGCGTGTCCAAAACTTGTAAGAATATCTGCAAGGCCGATCGGGCGATGTAAGGACACCTGAGTTTTATCTCCTTTGTTCTTATCAATAAGGATGGTGTCACTGGTTTTCCAGGCTTTTGGTGTGAAGCCGGCAGTTCACATACGCATTAGTAGCATGTGTATGGTGTTTTAAATTTCTACAGGAAGCATGCGCAGAAGCTCGTTAACAATCCCGTCTGGTCCTGGAGGTATTTTTTTAATTTAGAGATAAAGCCATCAGTCAAAATGACAGAGTTTTGATGCACTTGTTGAAGGCAATTTTGTCTAGTTTTGAGGACTCAGGAAAACGGAGTACACAGAGATATGTCTTCTCCTGTTCATTGCCTAGCCTCTGAAATTGCGGGTCTGCTCCAAGACCACCAAGCACGCCTCAAAACCCCTAAGGCAAGCCAACTAACACTAGAATCCTACTCCTGTATCCTACCCCAATACATCAGTGCAGCACTACAACATGGCCTCAAAAGAAAAATGGCGTCTGCTCTGAACTTTGATCCTGGGAACACCTCATATTAAAGCGAACATCACCGTGCATTGTCTTTGGTGCCAATTACAATGCATTTGCCACCAAGTTTACAGGTTTCTCAATCTGCCACCCAGTGTATGATGACACAAAAATGCTCAAGTGCGTGCAACACTCCCTACGATCTGCGATGTGTAGCGAGCTACCAACCGCCACCTTCTTATTTCTACCCAACTGGGAAAACAAGAGCATCAATGCCTACAGAACATTGGTGCGAGATAACCCAAAATACTGCACCACGCTTGGCCTTATCCCCAAGACATAACTCACATATGAAATGCCAACCTCGTGAAAGGGTGTACAACGTAATTTCTCCAACCACACCTGGAGCATGGATATTATCGTGTCTGGAACAAAGAAGCACAACAGCGTTTAACTGATGCCTCACCGAATTGGCTGCAAACACAAAGGAGTATCCCAGAAGCAGTTTGGGGGGGAAATCAGTACCTTGCAAGAGAGGACACAGACCACATCACCAACCATGTTTGCCCCCAGTACTTCAAATCAAAAAGAGAGTACGTCACTGGCCAGGAAAGAGGCCAAAACACTAACGTTCACCTCCAACCATGGGACGATAAGCAGTTTGATTTAAAGTGCCCAAATTGGAAATTATGGGCATACACGGACGGAAGCTGCATAGGCGCAGGGGTATACTGCCCTCAAACCAAAGCTGAATGTTATGTGGAATCAGGATGCGTGGGAATGACAAACACCATCAATAGAGCTGAGCTCACATGGATTGCAGCAGCGCTTACCAATAAGTATTCCCAGGTTGCAACGGACAGTGCATGCTCCCTAAGCCAAATTAGAAAATTAGAAAACAGCTACTCTTCCCTGCAATGCAACGAAACCATATACACTCAAATCTGCTAGAACAAATTGTATCTATGATTTATGCTTCACCAGAACCTATCTGCTTCTATAAAGTGAAAGCCCATAGTGGCATTGCCGGAAATGAATGTGCAGATGCAATTGCCAAACACTCTGCCTTACATGACAGAGGTCATGACATGCACTTTCAGCCTCCAGCTCCAGACGGTAATGCATACACACACCTTTACTGGCTTGCGGCTAAAGACACCGATGAGAATCAAAGCGGAAGAGGGACAACTACACCTAGGCTTCGTGCACTCTCTGAAAACAGAGATGTGCAAATCACACAGACTGGGGAGTGCCAAAACAAAAACAGGATATTACAACTACCCAAAGGACCTTAGACCTTTAATCAATAAACAAACCACAAATTCTTTCTGGAACAATAATAGTCTCAAATTCTACGAAAAGCGTAATGTTATGAGGTATTGCACTGGTACATATTTTCAATCACAAACACGCCAATGCAAACTGCCCCATCTGCACTTGCACTGATAGTGCGCTTCGCATACTCTCAGGTTGCCAACACACTAAAATGAGGAACATGATTATAAAACGCCATAATACGGCAAGCGTGCTGATTGTCCAGGCCCTACAAAAGGGACCATGCGGTGCCAACCAAATTGCCTACACTGACGTAGGGAGCGCAGATAAACTATCAGAGCAAGGCCTAGATCTAAGAAACACTGCCAACAAAACACTGCCCTCTAGGTTGCTTCCAAAACTAACAGCACATGCTTTAAAAGCCTCTTCTCGTCCTGACGCCATCCTATTTCTACCTAGCACTGTGTGCTCCTCTCGCGTAACAACCCGCAACCCAAACTTTCAACAGCTCGCTAAAGACAAGAAATTGAATCCAAACCAGTGGGAGGTTTACCTGATTGAGTTTAAATTATGTGAAGACACTAGGCCTGATCCCCAACTCCAAAAAGCAAAAGCACAGCACAGCATGCTTATGTCCAACCTAAACAGACAAGGATATAGGGAAATAAAGCTTCACGTGATCCTCGTTGGAGCTATGGGGACTATCTACAAAGACTATACAGAGAAACCTCTGGCAGACCTTAATCTGGATTACCATAAGATTAAAAAACTGACTCACAAACTGAACGAAAACTCCATCAGACATGCATCTGCACTCATAAAACAAGGTATGCACTGCAATATAACACAGGCAACAACAGTCAAGGATTGGGTCCGGGTGCTACGGCACACAACCCCCCTGACCCACATTAATTTCTTATTAATTGTTTGCGTGGTGGGGGGTGGCCTGGCGCGGGCACCTAAGTAACCCCCTCCCTTAATCATGCTGGCTGTGTCATCACTACCAGCGGAGTCTTATATTTTATTTTCTTTTTTCTTATTGAGGAGTGCAGCCAATTCCTGTTTTTAGTGCCTTCTGGTTCAGCTTGAGTTATTTTTGATTGTGGTTTAAAGGTATCTGGGGGTGGAATTTCAGGCTCACTCTCTGCGTGTTCTCAAGGATAATTTCTAGGTGCCGCCATCTGGGAGGTAAGTGCCAGACTGGACCTTTTTTGTCTGCTGGTAAAGGATTTTTATGGTCCTTGGGACCAAGGTGGCTTTCATTTCCTCTTTTCCTTAATTAATAGGGGGAGTGGTTTTCACTGCCCGTAGTCTATTTTTTGTCTTTCTAAGAAATGACATCCGATTGTCATGCTAAATCAGTGGCATGGACAAATCGTGTGATTTTCCTGGGATTTATAACGTGAGAAAAAAGAAAAAAAGAAAAAACTACGCAGGCAGTGGAAACCACTCCCCACTTTGATTAAGGAAAAGGAGTCACTTTGGTACCGAGTACCGTAAAGCTCCTTTACCGCGAAAAGGAAAGGAAAAATCAGGAGGGTTTGGCCTGAAACCGGCTCCTGATGAGAGTTGATAACAGTACTGGAAAGGGCACGTCTAGTATGGACAAGTTTAGCAGCAAAGTTCACAGAGTGCACATGGAGCTTGGAGGCAAGCTTCTTAACTCTTTGAGAATCAAGACCCAGTTCCTTGAAAGGCTTCAGAGTGTGGGTGTTGTAGAGGATGGTGCCGCCCACACCCAAAAGGATGATGTGGAGAGTAACAGAGGCTCCTTGGAGAATGTTGCAAAGGTCTTTGTGCTGTTCCTTTGCGGCGTTCAGCTGGTTCTGAGGTCTGATGTCCTCACAGTACTTGATCTCCACGAGGTGGATGTCGCGCCGAGTTTTGTTGAGGTCTTTAGGTTGGTGCTGTCTGGGGTTGGTGGCTGTACTAGTGGCTGGCGGTGCTGCTGAGGTGCTCCCAGTCTCCCTCAATTGCCCCCTGCCAC